>Ga0310810_10000051_pt1 | contig 142607 bp, 119 predicted proteins | sample NCmetagenome_FD_207641 | JGI IMG/M metagenome (GOLD analysis project Ga0310810, IMG submission 207641) | Soil microbial communities from experimental microcosm in Duke University, North Carolina, United States - NC | ecosystem: Engineered > Artificial ecosystem > Soil microcosm > Unclassified... | reverse complement strand
GGCACAGCTGCACCTTCTCGATTCCAGTGGAGAACTGCGCTGGTTCTCCCCGGACTACCCCCCTCGACCCGTGGAGTCTTGGGAACCCCCGGCTTCAGAATGGCGCGACCTTCGGGGTCGGCGTTCCGAAAAGAGGATCCCGGATCTCACCCCTTTCTCGAGCCTGCTCGTCACGCGCAAGCGCTGCCTCGATGTCCTGCCGGTCCGCGAGGGCGTCGACTACCAGCGCCTGGACCTGCGGGCGGACCAACCGGACTACACGCTTCTCAATCCACTCCTGGCGAAGGGCGCGGTGGACAAGTCCAAGAGTGTCTTCAACTACCGTCCTGGAACGTCCGCGATCCTCTCGATCAAGGAATGGGCTTTTGACGAGAAGGCAGTGGGCTCTCGGACTCTCTTCACGGTGGCAGAGTGGCCTCTGGGGATCTACGTGACCGACGCGTTCGTGAAGGCGGTGAAGACAAATCGGCTCAGTGGTCTACGGTTGGATCTGCTCTGGCGCAGCGATTCTGGCCCGCTGGTCAGGACCCCCTACGCCGAGCACTAGGTTTGTGCCGCTCGGAGTGGCTTGGTTTCACTGCCCGACGACGGTCATGACCCCGCCGTTCATCGAGTACACCCGCCCCTGGGAGTCGACGACGATCGGCGTGTACGCCGCGCCGAGGGACTGGAGCAGGAACCGCTGCGCGAGCTGCGTCCCGCCCTGTCGGATGGCATAGACCCGGCCGTCCTCGCTATTGCCGTAGACAGTCCCATCCGGCCCAACGGCGGGTGCGTTGATGCACCACTCGAAGCCGTCCGGGTGATCGCCGGTCGTGCACGTGAGACCGCCGTCCGCCTCCGTGCTGCAGCTCCGCGTCTCGGTGGAGGTGAACTTCCACTCCGGCGTGAGATCACGCGAGAGCTGAGTGATGTCGTACGGGCCCTCGCCGTTGGGAGGGCGGAAGTAGTGGTTGTCCTTGGTGATGATCGAGTACGTGCCGTCGTGCAGCCAGACCGCCGGGGTGACGTCCCAGCCGAAGTCGTAGGTGCCCATCAGCTTGCCATCGGGCCCGACCTTCATCAGGTGCCCGCGGCCTCCGTTGTACGAAGTGAGCCCGCCGTACAGAACGGCTCCGTCGGGAAGAGCGACCGGGACCGACGAGGACTGATCCCACACCCACACGCTCGGCTTGAGCCCGGTCGTGGGGTCCACCCCCGTCGGGGCGCCCGTCCGGCACGAGGTCGCCAGGACCCCGCAACCATCGTCGAGGATCTCCCGCATCCGGAAGGTCCACTTCGGTGAGAGATCAGGGTTGAGAGCGACCAGTGACGAATCGTTCGCCGACCGACTCGGGAGGGACTCACCCGCCTGGGGCGGAAGCGAGTGGTGCGCCCGGCTCACCACGAAGATGACTCCGCCGGGACCGATCGCCGGGGCGGAGTTGAACGCCGGCCGCTGCGAGCCACATGGACCCGTGGGGGCGGGAACCGTCGCCGGATAGGGGCCGGGAACGTTGGCGCTGGAGAAGCTGAATGTACAGAGGTCCGTCGGCGCAGGCGCTCCGGAAACGATGCTCTGGTAGACCGCCTTGGTTGGCGCTGCTCCGGGAGCAGCCCGCACCAGGTAGCCCTGCGCATCAGCGGACACAGGAAGGATCGGGTCCAGCTCGATCACGTTGTAGAGCAGCGTCCCGTCGGCATCCACGACCAGCGGCCCGGTGACGTATCGGTTCGAGGAGGCGTTCCCGAAGGGGTCGATGACCTGGAGATTGCCGAGCTGCCGGTCGAGCTTCACCACGGTTCCGCCCGCTGCCGGCACGAAAACGCTGTCTCCGTGCACCACGGGCTGGAACGACGGCTCCCAGCCTCCGACGACTTGCCAGGGCGGCGGCTTCCAGCTGCTGCCGAAGCTCTGCTTGGGTACGAGCGCACCCGATTCCCAGGCCAGATGCTTCACCGTCCACGACTGCTGGTTCCACGCATCGAAGCCGCAAGGGGAGGGGGGCGACTGGCCTCCGCAGCTGACGTAGGTCCCCGATTTCACCTCCATGTAGACGTCGTCGCCGACGATCACGGGCGAGCCGTAGTGGACGTAGAGGGCGCCCTGCCCGAAAAGGCGGGCTGCCTCCTCGACCTCGAGCGGCACGAACGGGTCGAAGACCACCGTGGCGAGCACCGTCCCGAACCCTTGTGGGGACATGCATGCCCGCCCGGTGTGAGCCCAGTTCTGCCCCCACTGGGGCCAGTCGCAGCCGGCATCGGCGCGGAGCGGATCGGAGATGAACGGGAGCGGCGGGCCGCCGTCACCACCTCCTCCCGGCTCGTCCTTGCAGGCGGTCAGGGCGAGCGCGAGCAGCGCCGCGGCGATCAGGTTGGTCTTCATGCGAGGAAGCCCCCGGGAGCTCCCCTCGGCCTCCAGGGGAGGCCACAGTTCCGCCCGGCACACCCCCGGTCGTCAAGTCGAGCGCCGGGAGTGGCGTCGCGGCCCTCCCGGTTGTAACCCAGCGAGGCCCTGGCCCGTGTCTCCAGGGAGAAGCCGTCATGTCCAAGCCCGAGACCCCCGAACCACCCTCCCGGGAGATCACCCCCGAACCGCACTACCTGCGCCGCAGGGAGTTCCTCCGGAACGCGGGGCTGGGCGTGCTCACCGCGGCCGCCACCGGCGTGGGGCTGGTGCGCCTGACCTCGGGAGGGCCGGGGCTCGCGCGAGCGGGACAGAAGGGGCCGCCGGCGCCCGAGCCGCAGCCGCTCAAGGTCCTCGGCCGCTACAGCACCGACGAGAAGCCGAGTCGCTACGACGACGTCACCCACTACAACAACTTCTACGAGTTCGGGACCGACAAGACCGACCCCGCGGCGAACTCGGGCACGCTGAAGACGCGTCCGTGGACCATCGCGGTGGACGGGCTGGTGAAGAAGCCGCTCACCGTCGACATCGACCAGCTGCTGAAGTGGTTTCCGCTCGAGGAGCGCATCTACCGGATGCGCTGCGTGGAAGCGTGGAGCATGGTCATTCCCTGGATGGGCTTCCCGCTGGGGGACTTCATCCGGCGGGTCGAGCCGCTCGGCTCGGCGAAGTACGTGGCGTTCCAGACCCTGCTCGATCCGCAGCAGATGCCGCTGCAGCGCACGCACATCCTCGAGTGGCCGTACGTCGAGGGCCTGCGCATGGACGAGGCCACCCATCCGCTCACCCTGCTCGTCGCCGGCCTCTACGGGAAGGCGCTGCCGAACCAGAACGGCGCGCCGCTCCGCCTCGTGGTGCCGTGGAAGTACGGCTTCAAGGGCATCAAGAGCATCGTGAAGATCAGCTTCGTCGACAAGCAGCCCAAGACGACCTGGTCCATCGAGGGCCCGAGCGAGTACGGCTTCTATGCCAACGTGAACCCGGCGGTGTCCCATCCGCGCTGGAGCCAGGCCACCGAGCGACGCGTCGGCGAGTTCGAGCGCCGCAAGACGCTGCCCTTCAACGGCTACGGCGACGAGGTGGCGCAGCTCTACGCTGGCCTCGACCCGAAGACCCTCTACTGAGCGATGCCCCCGCGCCGTCCACCCCTTCCGTGGCTGAAGCCGGGACTCTTCGCCGGAGCGCTGATCCCGCTCGTGGTTCTCGTCTGGCGCGCGGCCCACCGGACCCTGGGAGCAGACGCGATCGCCATCGGCCTGAACCAGCTCGGGTACCTGGCGCTGGTGTTCCTGATGGCCTCGCTGGCCTGCACGCCGCTGAAGATCCTCACCGGGTGGACGTGGCCCATCCGCGTCCGGCGGATGCTGGGGCTCTTCGCCTTCTTCTACGCGTCCCTGCATCTGCTGACCTACGTCGGAATCGACCAGCAGCTCGACTGGGCAGTGCTGTGGGGCGACGTGACCCATCGGAAGTTCATGATCGTGGGCTTCCTGGCGTTCCTCTGCCTGGCGCCGCTGGCCTGGACCAGCACCGATGCGTCGGTGCGTCGGCTGGGATTCGCCCGGTGGAAGTCGCTGCACCGGCTGGCCTACGTGGCCGGCGTGCTCGCGGTGGTGCATTTCATCTGGAGGGTGAAGTCGGACGTCCGGGTGCCGATGACCTGGGCCGCGATCCTCGGTGCGCTGTTCCTGATCCGCATCGCCGACACCGTGCGCACCCGTCGCAGGAAGCGCGCGCGGGAGCTGGTCGCCGCGCGGTCGGTGGACGTCGGGACGCCGGGCTGACGCCGAGACCACTTGTCTCGACTCGTCCCTCGCTGCTCGGCCGCGAATCCGGCGCGATCATCCGGTCAATACAAGTGGTCTCGGCGTGAGGAGCCCTGCTCGACCCCTACGGGGGCGCAGGTCGCTCGTTGTTCTCGAGCTCGGCGCGGCGGGTAAGGCCGGTCACGAAGGACCGGGTGAGCCTCGATTCGGACTCTGCTCCCGTCCAGCGCTCGAAGTCCTCGGGCGAACGCGGCCGTGGCAGCAGGCGCGCTCCGAGCGCCAGCAGCTCGGAGACCAGACCCGGCGCGAGACCCTGGAGACGAGCGCCGGTCCGCGCGCGGCCGGTGAGGATGATCTCGGCCTTGCCGAGCTCGATGGCGCGGACGATGGCCCTGGCCGCCGCGCGTGCGCTCATCGAGAGGTAGGGGAGCGAGTCGAGCACCTTGAACCAGGCGTACTCGACCGAATGCTGTCCCTTCACCGCGACGTGGCGAGGGCTGCCCGTGCGCATCAGGCCCGGGCAGACGGTGGTGACGACGATGCCGTCCCGGCGGAGCTCCGCGTGGAGCCCCTCGCTCCAGCCGACCAGGGCGAACTTGCTGGCCACGTACGGCAGCAGGTGGGGCGTGGGCACCTTCCCGCCGACGCTGGCGATGTTGACGATGCGGCCCTCGCGGCGCTCGCGCATTCCCGGCAGCACCGCCTGCACCAGGAAGAGCGGCCCGAAGAAGTGCGTGTCCATCGCCTCCTGGTAGTCCGAGACGCGCATCGTCTCCTCGGGCCCGACCTGGATGACGCCGGCGTTGTTGATCAGCACGTCCACGCGGCCGAACCGCTGGATCACCTCGCGCACCGCGCGCTGTACCTGATCCTGGAAGCGCACGTCGCAGGCGAAGGTCTCGACCTCGGCACCGAGGGGCCGGATCTCCTCCCGGGCGCGCGCGAGCTCCTCGTCGTCGCGGGCCATCAGGGCCAGCCGGGCGCCCCGGTGCGCGAGGACGCGCGCGAGCTCCAGGCCCAGGCCCCGCGAACCGCCGGTGAGGAGCACCACCTTCCCGCTCAGGTCGCAGCGAGGACGGGTGAGCTGCCGCCCGAGCCACGCGCCCGCCACCGCGATCGCCCCGAGAGTCTTCCAGTCCAGGCCTTGCCGTCCCATGCCCGCGAGGGTAGTCACCCGCCGCCGTCTCGCCCGGAGGCAGGGTGGTCGCTCGCCCGGGTGCCCGCAGGGGAAGCGGCTGCGTGCTCGCTCTCAGCGAACCCGTTCGAGGACCAGCGTCTCCGTCTCCTCCCGTCCGTTCGCGGCGTACGCCTCCTCGCGGACGAGGTGCGCGGAATCGCGCCAGCGGAACGTCAGCCGGACGAGGTGCGAGTCGGCCGCGGACCGGAGGTTGGTGGCGTCGAGGAAGTCGAACACCAGCGCATCGGTGGACGGGCCGCCGCGGAGCCGAAGTCGCGGCTGGTTCCCCTGGGCGCAGTAGTGCGTCGCGAGCAGGCGTTCGCCGTCGAGGTGGAACACGGTCTGGGTCGGCTGCTTCGCCGGATCACCGAACTCCTCGACCAGCGCGGTGTCCGCCGAGATGAGCCGGTAGCGGATGCGGAAGGCCTTGCTCGACGGCGTGGATGCCTCGGCGCGCTGCCAGGTCCCGCCCAGGGCCTTCATCCGGTCCCACGACGCGGAGGCATCCGAGGCCCGGGCAGGCAGCGCGAGCAGCCCGAGGAGGATCGCGACCGGCCGGCGGACGGACATGGGCCGAGCATAGGGCGTTGCCTCCCGTCGGTGGCTGAACGTATGTTCAGCAAGCGATGGACCGGGCGGAGCTCCTGTCGATGGTGAAGCGCCTCGGTGCCGAGTTCCGGAAGCGGGGGATGCACGGCCATCTCGCGCCGCTGCGGCTCTACTGGCTCGCGCTCCGGCATGGCCTCGTGCAACCGGAACGCCACGGCCTCCACGTCCAGCTCTCGGAGGAGATGATCGTCGAGTGGTTCAAGCTGCTCCGGCTCCCGCCGTACGAGCGCGCCTACCCGGTGCAGCCGCCCGGCTCGCGCTGCCCGTCGTGCCGTCCCGGCGAGGGGCCGGTGGTGGAGGTCGTCACCGAGCGGACCTTCCCCGAGGGGCGGAAGGTCGCCTGTCTCGCCTGCCGCGCCGCCTGGCTCGAGATCGAGCCGCTCACGCGGATGGGGCGGGGCTCGGACGCATCGCGGAGGAAGCGCTCCGAGGGGTGATTGCAAGCGTGGGAGCCTCGGGGTAGCTGCCCCGAGGCAGGGAGAACTCGATGAGCGAGGCGCTCTTCACCACCGTCGAGGCGATCGAGGGGAGGCGTCAGGAGTCGGGCCGCCGCTACCTCGAGTTCCTGCGTGTGCCTGACCTCAGCGTCGGCCTCTACCAGCTCGAGGCGGGCGCCAGCGACCCCCAGCAACCGCACGCCGAGGACGAGGTGTACTGGGTGGTCCGCGGCCGGTGCCGCTTCCGGGCCGCCGCCGAGGAGCGTGAGGTCGGGCCGGGCTCGGTGCTCTTCGTCCCGGCGCGGATGGAGCACCGCTTCGTCGACGTCCGGGAGCCGCTCGAGGTGCTCGTCGTCTTCGGGCCGGCGGAGGGCTCCCGCGGCTGACGCTCCCTGCGCGCTCGGCGGATCCGAGGCGCCTCCGACTCTCTAGCCGCGGCGCGCGAGCAGTGGCGCGGCGAGGCGCAATACCGGGACCCGGCGGATCCGCTGGTCGTAGGACGGATGGCGGAGCAGGAAGAACCGGCGGCGCGCGTCGGCGTCGCCGGCGAACGAGGGATCTCGGAGCCGCTCCTCGAAGGCTGCCCGCAGCGCCGGATCGCGCGCCAGCTCCGCCTCGGCCCACGGCTCGAGCAAGTACGCCTCGACGTATTCCTGCTGCTGGAAGGCGCCGTTGAAGCTTCCCCAGGCGGCCAGCGAGTCGGGGCCAGTGGGCTCGAGCAGGTGGGCGGCGAGCGCCGCGCGCGGCTGCGCGAGTGGGACGACGAGGGTGCCCCGCGGCAGCTCCTCGGCTCGCGGGTCCGACCAGGCGCCCACCGGGTCCAGACGCTGCCGTCCCTCGTAGGGAGCTCCCGCCGGCCGGGGATCGAACAGCTCGAACGACGAGACGCGGGCGCGGGCCGGGCGGGTCAGCGCGCGGTGCTCGATGCCGTGGCGATCGAGGGCCTCGGCGACGAGCGCAGCCCATCCCGGCGGGATGGCCCATCCCCCGCGCGGGAGCTCGACGTGGGTGGTGGACACCATCCGGCTGCGCAGCGGGACACGCCACGGCTGGGGCCGGTCGAGGTGGAAGCGGAGGTACGTCCCACCGGTCGCGGGGGAGGGCGCGCGATCGTAGGCATACGCGGGGAAGTCGATGGTCTCGGTCTCCTCGGTGGCGGCGAATGCCAGATCGAGCGCGGTGGGTGGCTTGTTCCGGGTGTCGGCGTCCAGGCCGCGCATCCGCACGCGCCAGGCCGGTCCGTGCTGCCGCACCGAGGTCAGCACCGCCGCGAGGACGTCGCGTGTGGTCACCACCCGATGCCGGTAGTCCTTCCAGCTGTGAGTCTCGACGAGCACCGCCAGGCGATTCCGGAGCCCCCAGTAGCTGTGCGAGAAGCGGGGCGGGTAGACGGTGCGGGTGAAGCCCGAGGCCGGGTCGTCGTCGCGCACGAGCGAGGGATAGAAGTCGAGCGGCAGGTGCCCCCCGGCGCGGAGATCGGCGTGGATCTCGTCCTGGAGCACGCGGGCCATCGCCTGCATCGGCGGCGGACCCTCGATGAGCGGCGCGACGAGCAGCGACACGTCCGGAAGGAAGTGCGCGCCGTCGGTGACGTGCAGGTCGACGAACACCAGCGGGTCCCAGGCCTGGAGCGCCGGGAGCAGGGCGCGCATCTCGGGCGAGTCCGCCTTCATCCAGTCGCGGTTCAGGTTCAGGTTGCGGGCGTTGGTGCGCCAGCCCTGGGAGCGAGGCCCGTTCTGGTTGGGGCGATGGTGCGGGGACGAGTGCTCGTGCCCGTCGACGTTGAAGATGGGGACGAAGACGAAGGTGACGTGGCGGAGGATGTCGGGCAGAGCCGTTCCTTCGAGCAGCTCGCGCAGGAGCTGGAAGCCGGCGTCCTTGCCGTCGATCTCCCCTGGGTGGATCCCCGCCAGGGCGAAGACCACCGGGCGTCCCCGGCGACGGGCCTTCTCCGGGGTGAGCGTTCCGTCCTCGCTGGCCGCGAGCATCCAGAGGGGGCGACCCTCGCCGGTGGTGCCGAAGCGCTCGGCACGGAGCCTTCCGCGGAACCGTCGGGTGAAGGCGCGGACGAGCGTGTCGACTTCCGACGCCGGTCCGGTCTCGGCATATGCAGTGCGCTCGGCGTGGGTCTCGAGGGGGCGGGTCGTCGTTCGGGCCATCGGGCCGCGCAGTCTGGACGAGAACGGGCCTACAGCGGGAGCACAGGTTGCAGCGCGCCTTCGTGCTGCAGCAACCAGCGCTTTCGCTCCAGCCCCCCGCCGAAGCCGGTGAGGCTCCCGTCGGAGCCAATGACCCGATGGCAGGGGATCACGACCGGCACCGGGTTCTGCCCGTTGGCGGCGCCGACCGCGCGGGTGGCCTTCGGGTCTCCGAGCTCCTCGGCGAGGCGGCGGTAGCTCCAGGTCTTGCCGGCGGGGATGCGGCGGAGCGCTTCCCAGGCGCGGCGCTGGAAGTCGGTGCCGTGGAGGCGGACCGGCACACGCGCGAGCGCGTCGACGTCGCCGGCGAAGAATCGCCGGAGGACGCCGGAGACGCCGGCCGGATCGGGGACCTCGACCCACGCGCATCGGCCCAGCACACGGGTCGCCCAGGTGCGGAGCGGGGCGAGACCGTCGAAGGTGACCGCGATCAGGACGCCGTCCTCGGCGGCGAGCCCGAGGGGTCCGACGGGAGAAGGGAGGGTGGCGATCTCCAGGGTCCTCATGCCGCGTCCTCCGACCAGAGCCACAGGGTCGCGTAGCCGCGCCAGGGCTGCCAGCGCTCGGCGCGGCGCTCCACCTCGCGGGCGCTGGCGAGGAGCCCCTTCCGTCCGAGCGCCCGGCGCAGGCCGAGGTCGGCCGCGGGAAGCGCGTCGGCGTCCCCGAGCGCGCGGAGGGCGACGATGGATGCGGTCCACGGGCCGATGCCGCGGATGGAGCAGAGCGCGGCGACGACGTCGTCCAGCGGCCAGGTGCCGTCGAGGCGCAGCGCTCCCGAGGACACGGCGGCGGCGAGTGCACGCACGACGGGCGCGCGCAGCCGGAGACCGGGCACCGTCTCCAGCTCGGCGGAGGCGAGGACCTCGGGGGTGGGAAAGCCACGCCACGGTCCCCCGGGGAGCTCCGACCACGGTGGTCCGAGCGCCTCGACGAGGCGGCGGGCGACGGTGACGGCCGCGGGGACGGAGATCTGCTGGCCGATGACCGCGCGGACGGCGACCTCGAAGGGTTCCCAGGCGCCGGGGACGCGGAGCCCGGGGCGCCGGGCGATGACGCGACGGAGGCGGAGGTCGCGCTCGAGCGCTCGGCGGATCCGGCGGGGGTCGGTGCGGGTGTCGAAGAGGCGTTCCAGGCGGGCCCGGGTCGGGGGATCGAGCGGCACCGGGGTCTCGATCTCGAGGGCGCGTGCGCCGACGTCGACGTTGAGCAGCGCGGGCCTCCCGGAGATCAGGGTGGCGCGCTGCCAGGTGGATCCCTCGACGCGCTCGACGCCGGGGAGGGCACGGGCGCCGAGGAAGCGGAGGACCCAGGTGGCGTCGTAGGGCCGGGTGACGGGAATCGTCTCGCGCATCGGAGGTGGAAGGTGCCGCGGAGCTCGCCGGAAGTCTTGTCGGTTCCTGCGCCTCACAGCGAACGGTCGTGCGGCGCTCGTGGCGGGGGCGCCCGTGCGGAGGTGTTTGACACCGCCGCGAGCGGGCGGGGGATAGCCGGTCGGGGGGACCTGCCCCGCCGACGGTGTTTGACACCTCGCGTGCGGCGGGGCGGCCGTCAGGACGACGTACCGCGCCCGACCCCGACGAGGTGTCCCGACGAGGTGTCTGGCACCTCGTCACCGGCACCGGTCCCGAGCGCATCGGGCGCGCGAAGGCGTTTGACACCTCCGTGAGAGGCGGAGGTGTTTGACACCTCCGTGACTTGACACCTCCGCGACTTTCGCGGCGCCCGACGAGGTGTCTGGCACCTCGCCACCGGCACCGGTCCCGAGCGCGATCGGGCGCGCGAAGGCGTTTGACACCTCCGTGAGACACCTCCGTGAGACACCTCCGTGAGCGAGCCTGCCGAGGTGTCTGGCACCTCGCGGAGCACCTCGCGGACGAGCAGCACCTCGCGGACGAGCACCTCGCCAGCGGTCCCAGCGCGAGCGCCGCGCGAAGGTGTTTGACACCCTCCGTGAGTTCCGCGGCGCGGGCCAAGTGTCGGACGCTGTACGCGATTGACCCACGAACCGGAGTTCAGTGGGTCTAAAATACATCGGGAACATAATTGTCCGCGTTTGTCTGTTCGCACACCGAGCGTGGAATCGGCGGGGGCTGGTCCGCGATCGCCCCAGTCCCTACCTCCTGCCCTCGGACGCACGAGGCGGGCTCATCGGCGCCGCCGCCAGAAAGGGACCGAACCGTGGGAATCATCACCATGATCGTGATCGGCCTGGTCGCGGGGCTCATCGCCCGCGCCATCGTGCCGGGGCGGCAGTCGATGGGCGTGCTCGCCACCATCCTGCTGGGCATCGTGGGCAGCTTCGTCGGCGGACTGCTCGGCTCGCTCTTCAGCAGCGACGGCAACCTGGTGGACCTGCGGCCCTCGGGGATCCTCTGGTCCATCCTCGGAGCCGTCATCGTTCTGCTGCTCGTCGGATTCGCCGGCCGCCGCCGCGCGGTCTGACTCAGCCGAGCACCGGCGACCCCGGGCTGAATCCGGGGAACACCCGCGAGGCGTCTTGCAGCGCGAGCTGACCCCGCGCCGCCTCCCAGAGCACCGCCCGCACATCGGTACCGATCGCCAGGTCCCGCTCCTCGAAGAGCTCGGACCTGCCCAGGCCCCGATAGCCGCCCACCACGCGACCCCCGCGCACGCCGCCTCCGAGCACCAGCATCACCGAGGCCGTGCCGTGGTCCGTGCCCCGGTTGCCGTTCTCACGCGCGGTTCGCCCGAACTCGGTCATCACCACCACCCGGGTGTCCGCCCAGCGTGCTCCGAGGTCGCGCGCGAACGCCGCGAGCGCCCCGCCCAGCTCGGTCAAGCGTGACGCAAGCTGCCCCTTCTCCGTTCCCTCTCCGACGTGAGTGTCCCAGCCTCCCATGTCGGTCACCGCCACCTGCAGCCCCACGCCCGAGCGGATGAGCCGCGCCACGTCCTGGAGCCGCCGCGCGACGGGAGCGTTGCCGTACTCGGCGCCGTTGGACGGGGGCAGCTGGGCGAGCTTGGCCGACCCGGCCTCTCGCAGCGCCTCGAAGGTCTCGAGCCCCGTGGTGCGCAGCGCGGTGTCCACCGCCTGGGCATAGAGCGCATCGAACGCGCCGCTGCTGCCCGGGCCGCCGGGGAGCCGGAACTGGCCCAGGGACGACATCGCGACCGCCGGCGCGTCACCCACCAGCATCCTCGGGAGCGTGGGCTGCACCGCCACCACGCGGAAGGCGCCGTCGGGACCCCTCGCCCGCTGCACCGCGCGGTTCAGCCAGCCGTCGGCGGTGGACTTGAGCCCGGGCGTGCCGCTCTCGCAGAAGTCCTGCGCGTCGAAGTGCGAGCGGGTTGCCCCGGGCAGCCCGGCCGCGTGCACGATGCCCAGCGTCCCGTCGCTCCAGAGCGGCATCAGGGGCGCGAGCGCCGGATGGAGCGCGAACACGTCGTCCAGCCGCAGCGCCCCTCCGTCCTTCCCGGGCGCGGCGAGCGCAAGAGTCGGCCGCGCGGCGCGATAGGCGGGATCCCCCACCGGCGGGACGATCGACAGCCCGTCTGCGCCACCGCGGAGGAACACCAGCACCAGCGTCTTGCCGGTGGCCGCCTCCGACGCCGCGAGCGCGCGTCCGAGGAACCCGGGCACGGCGCCCAGCGCGGCGAGCGCGCCGGCCGACCGGAGGAACTGGCGGCGAGAGAAGGGGCTCATTGAGTCTGGAACTCCGGCGCGCCGAGGAGAAGACCGACCAGCTTCGCGCCGTCGAGCCGGCGCCGCTCGCCGTCGGGCATGACCTCGCTGGCGCCCAGCGCGGCGAGCACCGTGGCACGCGTCTGCTCACCCAGCGGCCGATGGAGGATCGCGCGCGCGGTCCGGTCCACGACCTGGTCCGGGGCCCCGTCCATCGCGGGGAGCGGGACCTCGGTTCCGGTCATCCTGCCCGAGGCGAGCTTCAGCCCGAAGTCGATGCGCGCCACCAGCGCTCCCGGGTTGACCCAGGGTTGCGAGACCTCCGGCCAGCCGGTGGGCGGCTGGGCGCGGTACAGCGGCTGGCCCATCCGGTTCAGCGCCTGCACCATCGGCACGTCGCCCGCGGTGGTTCCGCCGAGCGCGCGCACGGCCGAGACGGTGAACTCGAGCGGCGTCTTCACCTTGGCGGCGCGTGCGGCATCGCTCCAGAACTCGGGGCTCTCGAACAGCGCGCGGTAGGTCGCGGTCAGGTCGCCCCCGGTTCGCAGGAACACCTGGGCCACACGCTCCACCAGCTCCGGCGGGGGAGCGTCCATGACGAACTTCTGCGCGAGCTTCCGAGCGATGAAGTGCGCCGTCGAGGGATGGGTGGCGAGCAGATCGAGCACGCGCTCGCCGTCCTCCAGCCCACCGCCCGCGGGAATCTCCGTCCCGAGCACTCGCTTGCTGCCGGTGTCGTGCGCGCGGGGATGGAACTCGAAGGCGCCATCCTCGTTGGGCTTCCGGATGCCCCAGCCGGTGAAGCACCGCGCGACCTCCCGGACGTCGTCCTGTGTGTATCCGCCGTCGACCCCGAGGGTGTGCAGCTCCAGCAGCTCCCGGCCGTAGTTCTCGTTCAGCCCCGTCCGGCCCTTCTTCGGCAGCGAGAGTCCCTCCCGGGTCGAGGTCCAGTTGTCGAGGTAGAAGAGCATCGCCGGGTGGTGCGCCACGGCGCCGAGCAGCTCGCGGAACGTCCCGAAGAGATGCGCCCGGATCGCCTCGCGCTCGTACGGCGACACCATCCACCGCACCGCGCCCTTGTCCGCCGAGACGTTGAAGTGGTTGAACCAGAAGTCGACGAGCGTTTCCTGGAACTGGCGACGGCTCGCGGTCGCGCGGATGAGCCGCGCGGCGACGAGCTCGGCACCCACCTGGCGCGGCAGCTGGAACGGCTCGACCACGCCCGCGAGCTCGGCCCGCATCGCCTCGGGGCTCTTGCCCTCCAGCCGGATGCCCTTCGCCTCGGCCACCTTCTTCGCCCGGGGGTAGTACGCCACGAGCTCGGCGGTGCTCATCGAGAGCGAGGGGAAGTCAGCGAGCCGCTTCTCCACCTCCGCGTCGTCGATGTCCCCGGGCCTCAGCTGCCAGGCGATCCACGCCGCCGGGCCCATCGCCTCGACTTGGCGCAGGTCCGCGGGCGAGGGCCCGTAGGCCAGGCGATTGAGCACGTGCACCGCCTGCTCCTCGGAGGACCACGTCACCGCTGGCAGGTGCAGCGGCTCGCCCCCGTGCGACGAGGGACTCGCCGCGGAGCCCGTCCCGGTGGAGGCCGTGGCGCAGCCGACGAGCAGGACGAGGGCCATCAGGGCGTGACGCATGCTGATGGGGTCGAACACCGGAAGGCCCCCGGGAGTTACCCGGCGCACGTCAGGCCTCTGTGGCACACGCAACGCGTCAATGAGACAGTCGGGCTCCATGGACCGACCGACCGTCCGGCCCGCCGGGCTGGCCCTCTGCGCCGCCGTGCTCTGTCTCCCCGGAAGCGCCTGGGCCCAGGCCACCGAGGCCCACGCGGACACCGGCGATACGGCGTGGATGCTGATCAGCGCCGCGCTGGTGCTCCTGATGACGCCGGGCCTGGCGCTCTTCTATGGCGGGATGGTCCGGCGGAAGAACGTGCTCGCCACCCTGATGTACAGCCACTTCGCGCTGGCGCTGGTGACGGTGCAGTGGGTGCTCTTCGGGTACTCGCTGACCTTCGGAAAGACCCACGGCGGACTCATCGGCGGGACCGACTACCTGTTCCTGAACGGCATGGTCGGGACCCTGAAGGGCAGCGTCCCGGCGCTGGTCTTCATGGCCTTCCAGATGAAGTTCGCCATCATCACTCCCGCACTGATCAGCGGCGCCTTCGTGGAGCGCATGAAGTTCAGCGCCTACGTGGCCTTCACCCTGCTGTGGACCACGCTGGTCTACGACCCGGTTGCGCACTGGGTCTGGGCGGATGGCGGGTGGATGGCGGCGCTGGGCGTGCTCGACTTCGCCGGTGGCACGGTCGTGCACTGGACCGCGGGGCTCTCGGCGCTGATCTGCGCGCTGTTCGTCGGCAAGCGCGTGGGTCACGGGCGCGACAAGTTCATCCCTCATGACCTGCCGATGACCATCACCGGCGCCGGCCTGCTGTGGTTCGGGTGGTTCGGATTCAACGCGGGCAGCGCGCTGTCCGCCGGTCAGATCGCGGCGCTCGCCTTCTCCACGACCCACATCGCGGCGGCGTCCGCGGCGATGTCCTGGGTGCTCGCCGAGTGGGTGTTCCGCCGCAAGCCCACGCTCCTCGGCTTCGTCTCCGGTCTGGTCGCCGGTCTCGTGGCCATCACCCCGGCGGCGGGCTTCGTGTCCCCCGCGGCGTCGCTCGTCATCGGCGCCCTCGCCGGGGTCGTCTGCTGGGGCGCGGTGCAGCTCAAGGAGCGGAAGTTCCACTACGACGATTCGCTCGACGCCTGGGGCGTGCACGGCGTCGGGGGCATGCTCGGCGCGCTCCTGGTGGGGGTGTTCTCGCGCAAGGTGCTCAACCCCGCAGGGGCCGATGGGCTGGTCGCCGGAGATCCGTCGCTCCTCTGGAAGCAGGCGGTGGGGCTCCTCGCCGCCGGGGGCTACACGCTGGTGATGACCCTCGGGATCCTCTTCGTGCTCGACCGGACGATGGGCCTTCGCGTCCACGAGGACGAGGAGCGCGAGGGCCTGGACTCGACCCAGCACGGCGAGGCGGCCTACACCTCCTGAGCGCGGGGCGACGAGCTGCTGTCGCTCCTCGGCAAGCGGCCACCTTGGACCACGGCCGCGGTGTCTGGTGCGCTCGCGCTACCGGGTGATGGGCGTCCGGGTGCAGTCGTCCGTGAGCGGGATTCGACCGCCGGGCGGGGCCACCATCTCGAAGTCCGAGACCTGGATCGACGCGAGGTCGTGCGAGTCCAGGTATGCGGCGGCGCTCCGGTCCATCGTGAGCGGGACGTTTCCGCCGTCGGCGAGGATCATCCCGTACTTCTGCAGCGCCACGGCGACCGCGCGGGCGGCTGCGCTCGGCAGGCGCGAGAGGTCGAAGTCGGACCTCAGGCGGAAGCGCGCGCCGTAGGGAGGGTAGAGCGCATCGCCTGCGGGCGAGCCGGCGTGCGTCGCGGGGTGGACGAACACGCCGGCGGCCATGCGCGGGTTGGGAAGGATGAAGCGAAGCGCGTGTGGAACGACGCCCGCCTGGAGCTCGGGCCCCGTCACCAGGAGCGAGGCGATCGGCAGTCCCGCCGCGTCCGCGCTGGTGCACTGGTCGCCGCGAGAGTAGGGCGTGCCGGGTTGCCAGTAGTCGCGGTCCAGGTCCCAGACCACGGCGCACACCGTGGTGAAGGGCGAGCCGGTGGACAGGCCGCCGGCGATGTTCGCCTGGTACAGCTCGTACAGACGGCGGCCCTGGTACACGAGGAGGTGGCAATCGTTCCGCGAGACGTCACAGGCGTAGGTGGACGACCCCTCGGTGGCGCCGCCTGCCGGGATGGGGACCGGAACCTGGTCGCAGTCGGGGCTGTAGTAGCCCGGTGCCGGAGTGAACGCGCGTGGCTGGACCGAGGAGTCGGCGTGGAGCACGGCGAAGCTGAAGTCGATCTGCATCGCTCCGGTGCCCCAGCCAGCGTCGGCGAGGTGGGCGATGGTCTGCGCCGAGCTGGGATCGAGCGGCGCCCCCGACACGTCCTGGTAGAGCGTCGCCCCGGCCGGAAATCGGTCGCCGGTTCTCGTTCCTCCGTCGCTGCCCGCGTCTCCGGCTCCTCCATCCGGTCCCCCGGCGCCGGCATCGGTGCCTCCTGGGCCCGAGTCCGCCGAACCACCGTCGGGGCCGGCTGGCCCGGCGTCTGGCGGGGCCTCGAACCCGGACTCGCCCGGGGGAGGAAGCACCTGTCCGCTGCAGGCCCAGAGCACGAACGCCGCGGACAGGCCCACGGTCGCGACGCCGAGCACCTGCCGGAGCTGACGTCGTGCGAGCATGTCTCCGGAGAAACTCTATCGACGACCCCCTCGGCGATGAGAGGCGCCGGGAGGGGCAGGTGTGGGAGAGCGCGGCGATGACCACCCTCGCGGGGCTCGGGATGACGCTCGGATACGCGGGCACGCTGCTGGCGACGGCGGCGCGCCGGCCGTTCCGGACGCCGGGGCGGCCATCGTGGAGCATCGGAGACGAGGCGCGGGCGCTGTACCTCCGGCGATTCTGGCGACGGATGCGCACGCTGCCAGTGGCGGAGCGGCGCCGGCGACTCGACTCGGTTCCGGTCCTGCTTCCCGGAGCGCTCCTGCGCACGAGACGGCGCCGCGACTCGCTCGCCGGCGTTCCGGTGACCTGGGTCACGCCGCGCGCCGGTCCCGAGCCGAGGCTCGTGCTCTACGTGCATGGCGGCGGCTTCACCGTCGGCTCGTCACGGATGGTCAGGGACCTGCTCGCCCGGCTGGCACTGGCGAGCAGCGCCCGGATCCTCTCGCCGGACTACCGGCTGGCCCCCGAGCATCCCTGGCCGGCGGCGCTGGACGACCTGCGCACGGTGTGGCGGGCGGCGCTCGCCGAGCACGCCCCGAAGCTCATCGTCCTCGCGGGCGACTCGGCGGGAGGGAATCTGGTCCTCGCGCTCCTGCTCGAGCTGCGCGACCGGGGCGAGCCGCTCCCGGCGGGCGCGGTCCTGCTCTCCCCGTGGGTGGATCTGGCCTGCAGCGCCGCGTCGTTCCGGGCCAACGCCGACGTGGACGTGCTGGACCGGGAGCTGCTGCTCGAGGAGGCCGCCGGGTACGCGGGGGGCGGCGACCCGTCCCGTCCCGCGCTCTCACCGCTCCACGCCGAGCTCGCCGGACTGCCGCCGCTCTACCTCCAGGCGGCCGGCGCCGAGCTGCTTCGCGACGACGTCGAGGCGTTCGCCACCCGAGCGCGTGCCGCGGGCGTCCCCGCCGCGCTGGACGTCTTCGACGACCAGGTCCACGACTTCCAGGCCTTTGGCGCGCTGTCGCGGACCAGTCTGGACGCCATCACGCGCGCGGGCGAGGCGGTCCAGGTGTTCGCCCCCGTCCCGAAGATGGCGCGGGGCTGATGGACGGAGGGGAGTGCACCTTCGATCCTGTCCGAAGAGGGGCTGTCCGGATCGGCGCTCAGGGAGGACGGTCGGGTGGCGCCGCCTCGCGGAACTCGATCCACGGCGGCCGCAACACCGGGAGTCCCCCATGAGACCGATTCACCTTCGCCTGCTCGCAACGCTCGTCGCAGTCCTGGGCCTTGCCGGGAGCGGCTGTGCCACGGCGGGCCTCCCCTCGGGCATCACCAGCAACCCGTTGGTGAGCGCGCTGACCTCCGGTCTCGGAGTCAGTCCCGAGCAGGCGGTGGGCGGTACCGGCGCGATGATGGGTCTCGCGCAGAACAAGCTGTCGCCGGATCAGTTCGGGTCCATCACCAGCGCCGTGCCTGGTCTCGGCGACATCACCAAGGCTGCCGGACCGCTGCTCGGGGGAGCGTCCCTGAACAGTCTTGCCGACGTCACGGGTGCCTTCTCCAAGCTGGGACTGTCGCCGGACATGGTGGGAAAGTTCGCGCCCATCATCGGTGACGCGATCTCCAAGGGAGGAGGCTCGCAGGTGGCGAGCCTGTTCACCGGTCTTTTCAAGTAGCACCCTGGAGGGGAGAACCATGCGGAACGCTGCACGCTGGCTGGTCCTTGCCGTCGCGCTCTCGACCACCGTGGTTCGCGCCGACGAGGCCGCGGACCTCGCGGCCCGGGTCAAGGCCGAGCTGAAGAAGATCGACGCGCGCCTGAAGCTGACGACGGATCAGAAGGACAAGCTCAAGGGCATCCTCGAGGAGAAGTGGAGCAAGATGGACGCCCTCGACACCGAGTATCGGGCCAAGATGCGGGACGTCCTCACGCCCGCTCAGCAGACGGAGTGGGACAAGATCAAGTCCGAGTACCGGGCCAAGATGGGCAAGGCGAAGTAAGGTCGGGCGCGGGAGGCCCCGCACCCGAACATGAACCGTCGCATCTCCTGGGCCGTCGCGCTCTGTGCTCTCGCCGTGTCCGCTCACCCCGCGCCGGCGCGCGCGTTCGAGATCTCCGCCTCGGCGGCGTACTGGACGGAGAGCTCGGCCGCATACACGGTGACGCTGGGGAAGCTCTTCGACCTGCCCGGCTTCCAGCTCGGGCCGCGGGTGGGATTCGCCTACGTGACCTCGCCGAACTCCGCGGGCGTTCCGGCGGACGTCGTGGCGCGCTTCGGGATCGGCATCTTCTACATCGAGGGCCAGGCCGGGGCGTGGTTCCTCTTCTCCCGCGACCCGGTGGTGAGGTTCCACGCCACCGGTGGAGGCGGCCTCGAGCTCGGGCCGGTCCACGTCGGCGTCGAGGGGGGATACCTGCACGACGGTGGACTGCTCGGGGCTCGTGTCTCGCTGTCCCTGTGAGCGGCCCCGCCGCTAGAACCCGAACGAGATCGAGAAGAGCAGGCTGAAGGTGTCGAGCGTGATGGTCGCGGCCTCGCCGGGGATGGGGACCCCGGTCGGGAACAGGTCGTCGTTGCCGGTCCCGTGCTCCCAGCCGGCTCCGACCGAGGCGCTGAGCTTGCCGAGGACGAAGGCGACGCCGGCGCGGAAGCCGATCATGTCGACGCGACGGAACACCGCGGTCTCCGGATCGGCCGGCGAGTAGTCCAGATAGGAACCGGCGCTGATGCTGAAGTTCCTCGACAGGTCGAGGTGCAGGCCGAGGCTCCCGTTCCAGACCTGGCGAGCGCGGTAGAAGACGCCCGGAAAGGCGAGATCGCCGGTCACGACGGAGCCGGACGTGGTGTCCACCACGCGTGCGGTCTGCTGCGAGGAGAAGAGCGAGTAGCGGTGCGTCCCGTCGTGCCAGCGGACGTCGATCTCCACCCCGAATGGGCCGAACTGGAACGCCGCACCCAGCGAGGCCTCCATCGGCAGCCGGTACTCGAAGTCCGCGGAGGGATCCTGGAAGAAGACGTGGCGGGTGCCGACGTTCAGGTTGGTGAGACCTTCGTAGAGCACGGACCCGCCGTCCTTGATCTTCAGACCTGGGCTCCGATACGTCGCTCCGAGCGACATCCAGGAAGCGACGTCCCATTGCACCCCGGCCACGGCGCGGACCTGGAGGGACGACCCGCCGGCGCTCAGGGTCCGGAGGGTCGCCTGGCTGGAAGTCGCGGTGGTGACCTCTCCCGAGAGCTTCCCGGTGTCGTTGATGGTCGTGTACGGGAACTCGATCGATCCTCCAGCACGGAAGTTCGCTGCCGCCGCCCAGCCGATGGAGAACGTGGGGACCAGGGTGTTGAAGCTCGAGTGGACCGCGTACGAGACCCGTTGACCGGCTGCGGGCGCGCTGCCAGCCACCGCGCTCTGGTCCCAGTGGACTGGCTGGGCGACGGCGAATCCGAGCCGCACGTATTCCCAGTCGATGACCTCGCGGCCGAGCACCAGGCCGAGGAAGCTGGGAAGCGTCTCGAAGCTGGAGACCGGGGACGATTGGTCGAAGCCGCTGCCCCCCAGGGTCGTCAGCTGATAGCCCTGGGCGCTCGCGTTCAGGACGGTCCGCTCGGTGGTGGCGATTCCGGCCGGGTTGTAGAAGAGCGCGGGTGCGTTGCGGGCCCGAGCGACGTATGCGCCCCCCTCCAGCGCCTCGGTGAGGCCCGGGTAGACCCGGTCGTAGTTGGGGAGGAGGAGGGTGGGGGGAACGAGGAAGTCGTTCTGCGCGGTGGCGGGTCCCGCCACGGCGAGGAACACCAGCAGCACCCACCGGAAGGGCACGACGCACGCATTCCGCTCGTTCATGGGGAGTCCCCTCGCCGCCGGGCCCTCGATGGAGTCGGTCGGCCGCCCTGCCGCGTCGCACCCTCCCGCCCGGCCGGCAATCGTCCCAAGTGCCTAGATGCCCGGTTTCCCGAGGTTCCTCGGACGGATCCGGGGCCGGCCGGCACGACCAGGTCCCCGACGAGATGCCCCGACGAGGTGCCAGACACCTCGTTGACACCTCGTTCCCCGACGACGTGCTCCCCGACGACGTGCCCGACACCTCGTTCCGGACACCTCCTTCCGGAGGTCCGGACTGGGGGATCGGGATCGCAAGCGAGGCTCGGACCGGGTCGGGAACGTGACGAGGTGGACACGACGAGGTGCCAGGCACGTCGCGAGGGGGCACGTCGCGAGGGGCACGTCGCGAGGCACCTCGCAAGACCCCGCGAACAAAACGACGAGCCAGAGGCCTCGTCATCGGCCCCGTGACCAGGGCTCATCGGCCACCGCCGTCGGGTCCTGGACCGACGGGCGCGATCCGGTGTCAAGTCCACTTGTCACACGTCCGGCGGTGGTGCCGGGGGCATGGCCGTCGCCTTTCGGCGCCGGGGGCTGACAGTCCGGGGGACCCCGGAGTGAAACCGGAAGGCGACCGGAGTAGACGTTGTTCGACGCGGCATGGGAGGGTCCATGGATGCATCCACACCGGGGATTCGCGCCGTCCAGCTCATCGAGCGCGACGACCGCGAGCGGCAGGCGATTCAGCAAGAGCTCGAGTCGCTCGGCTTCCAGGTCGAGGCGTTCGCCTCCCTGGCCGAGCGCGCGCCGGATTCGGGTGAGTGCGTGCTGTGTTCCGTCGACGGTCTGGGGCCGCGGTGGGAAGAGCTGGACGAGCTCCTGGCAGAGATGGCCGACGGAACCTCGGTCGTCGTTCTCGGGCGTGCGCCCGCGATGCCGCAGGCCGTTCGCGTGCTGAAGGCAGGCGCGGTGGACGTGCTGTGCAAGCCGGTCGGGCTGCCGGAGCTCCGCCGGGCCGTCGTCGAGGCCTTCGAGCGGACCGAGGCCGAGCGCCAGCGCCGTGCGCGGCTCCATGCGCTGCGGCAGCGCCTCGAGCGCCTGACCGCGCGCGAGCAGGAGGTCTTCCAGCGCCTCATCACCGGACAGCTGAACAAGCAGGTGGGTGCCGAGCTGGGCATCACCGAGCGAACGGTGAAGGCGCATCGAGCGTCCATTCTCCGCAAGGTGGCGGTGGGCTCCGTGGCGGAGCTGGTTCGTGTCGCGACCACGATCGAGTTCGGTTGCCAGGAGCTGGTGACGCGGGCGACGAACGGAGGCCAGCCGGTCCTCGCGGAGCCGGACGAGCCTCACCCGCTCACGGCGTGAGCATCGGCAGCCGGCTCGCGGGTCGCGCGAGCGAACAGGGCAGTCCCGGGACCGCTCGACGTCCGGCCGATTCGAGGGCAGCCTCGGGCGCGTGACGCTCGACGCCCTCCTGACCGCAGCGCCGCCCTGGCCCCGCCGGGTGGTGTGCCTGACCGAGGAGACGGTCGAGACGCTCTACCTGGTCGGCGCGGGGGACCGGGTGGTGGGAGTCTCCGGCTTCGTCGTGCGTCCACCCGAGGCACGCCGGAAGCCGCGGGTGAGCTCGTTCCTCGACGCGAACTTCGAGCGGATCCTCGAGCTGCGGCCTGACCTGGTGCTCGGCTTCTCGGACCTCCAGGCCGACATCGGCCGGGAGCTCTGCAAGCGCGGCGTGCCGGTCCACCTCTTCAACCAGCGCAGCGTGTCGGAGATCCTGCAGTCGATCCGCCTCACCGGCGCGCTGGTGGGGCTGGCCGAGGAGGCGGACGCGCTCGCGACCCGGCTCGGCGCAGGTCTCGCCCGGCACGCGGATGCCGCCTCGTCGCTGGCCCGGCGTCCCCGGATGTTCTTCGAGGAGTGGCACGAGCCGCTGATCAGCGGCATCCGCTGGTGCAGCGAGCTGCTGGAGCTGGTGGGCGGTGTCGACGTCTGCGCGGAGAGCCGGGCGAGCCAGGGCGCGCAGGGGCGGATCTTCCCGCCGGAGGAGGTGGCCCGTCGCGATCCGGAGGGCGTGGTCGCGAGCTGGTGCGGGCGCAAGGCGAAGCCGGACAAGATCCGCGCCCGGCCCGGCTGGGCAACCGTGCGCGCGGTGGTCGACGACCAGCTCTACGAGATCAAGAGCTCGGTGATCCTCCAGCCCGGACCCGCGGCACTCACCGAAGGGGTCGATCAGCTGGCGCGGATCGTCGCCGCAGTGGCACGAGGCGAGCGGCTCGGGAGACCGCGCGAGGGCGACCTCCGCTCGGCGGTATGAGCGGTCGGAAGTCTCACGGGTCTCGCGCCTCGAGCAGCGGCCGCAGGGCCCGCAGCGTCCAGACGACCGCGAGCGCCGCGAGGCAGACCCCGGCGACGGCGAGGGAGCGCCCGACGAGCGCCTGCTCCGTCCAGCCGTGGATCTCCACCAGCACGCTCGCGTCTGACAGGCCGCCGCTCTCGAACTGACCCAGCGGGATCTCTCCCGGATCGCGCCGCGCCATCCACCAGGTCGAGGCGACGTCCGAGAACGCGCCGGCGCCGATCACCAGCAGGCCCCAGCGCAGCCCGCCACGGCGAAACGGCGACGATTCCCCGCCGAACACCGTGCACATCAGCATCGTGCCGAGCACCATCGCTCCCGCGTCGCCTCCAAACGCGATGAGCGCCCGCGCCGGAGCGGGATTCACCAGCAGCCCGAGCAGCACCGTCGTTCCCACCGCGGCGCCTGTCACCGTCCAGGATCGCCGCCCGCCACGCCGGCCGAGCACCACCAGACTCGTCGCACCGCCGAGCAGCAGCCCCACCAGGATCGGCGAACGGCTGTCAGCCATCGGCGTGAACCAGGGCAGCGGGAACGCCGGGACTCCGAGCGCCAGCGCGGTCAGCGCGTGCCCGAGCTCGTGCAATGGCATCCCGAAGAACATCCGCTGGAGGGCATGCCCCAGCTGACTGCGGGAGAAGAGCGCCGCGACCACGAGGGCGAGCGGCACCGCGACGACCCGCAGGCGGAGCTCGTCGGCGGCCTCGAGCGGACCGGCCGTCGCCCGGCGCGCGTTGAAGATTCCGCTGGCAGGTCGTCGCATGCCCGACCGGAAGCGTACTGCAGAGTGGAAGCGTCGCCCGGATGCGGCAGACTGGGGCTCGCATGGCGCTCGTCCCCTGCCCGGAGTGCGGCAAGTCGATGTCCACCCAGGCGCCCTCCTGCCCACACTGCGGCTACGCGCCGCCGGCCGGCCCGGTGCGGTTCGCCGCCGTCGGAGAGGCTGCGCCCGACGCAGGCCGGCGAACCGAGACGGTCCTCTGGGAGGGGAGCCCGTCGCTCAAGCTGCTCCTGGTCCAGATCCTTCGGACCCTCATCGTGGCCACCGCGGCCATCGTCGCGGCGATCCTGGTGCACCCGCTCGCCGTGTCGTTCTTCGAGGACCTCTCGTCGGGCAAGGGCGGCCGGGGTCCGCGTGACGGCTCGCCGGCGACGCTGATCCTGATGGTGATCGTCGGCTCGTACCTGGTCATCCGGGTGATCGTCCTGTCGACCTCGGTGATGCGGCTCCGGACCACGAAGTACCGGCTCACCAGCCAGCGACTCGTCGTCGAGCAGGGCATCCTCAGCCGCACCCTCGACGAGGTCGACCTGCGCACCGTCGACGACTCGGGGTTCTCCCAGTCCCCGCTCGAGCGGCTGCAGAAGATCGGGACGGTCTGGGTCCTCGCCTCGGACCGGTCCACACCCCGGGTGGCCCTCCGCGGAATCCCCGACCCGCGCGCGCTCCGCGAGAAGATCCGCGAGAACGCCTACCGGATGAGCCAGGGACAGGTCTTCACAAGGTCGACGTGATGGTCGAGGTGATCCAGACGGACATCGCCACCCTCGACGTGGACGCGATCGTCAACGCGGCCAACAGCGGGCTTCGTGGCGGCGGGGGCGTGGACGGTGCCATCCATCGCGCGGCCGGGCCCGAGCTGCTCGCCGCCTGCAAGCGCATCGGCGGCTGTCCCACCGGTCAGGCGGTGCTCACCCCCGGTTTCCGCCTCCCGGCCCGCTTCGTCATCCACGCGGTGGGCCCCATCTGGGAAGGCGGCGGCCGCGGTGAGCCCGAGCTGCTCCGGCGCACCTACCACGCGGCCTTCGACGTCGCCCGCGGCGAGCCGTCGGTGCGCTCCATCGCCTTCCCGGCCATCTCCACCGGCGCGTACGGCTTCCCGCGCGAGGAGGCGGCTCGCATCGCGCTGGAGGTGATGCGCGAGCGGGCGGGTTCCCTGGAGCGGGTGGTGGCGGCGGTGTTCTCCGCCGCGGATCGCGAGCTCTACCTCGCCACGCTGGCCGCGCTCGGTCGAGGCGCGCCGGACTGACGTCGAGACCACTCCAGGTGGTCTCGGCGTCAATCCTTCACGGCGGCGAGCGCCCGGAGCAGGCTGGCCTGGAAGATGGGCGCCCGCTGCGGGTCGATCATCCCGTCGAACTTCTCCACCAGCTTTCCGTTGCGCCCGTAGACGTAGGTCCGCGGCAGCACGCCGCGGTCGTACTTGAGGAGGAAATCCTCGTTCGCCCAGCAGACCTGGTCCCGGAACCACTGCGGCTGCGTCGCGAGCCAGCCGTCGAGCTTGTGACCCGGCTTCTCCTTCACGAAGACCGGCAGGAAGACGATCCGCTCACCATGCTCGGCGACCGAGTCGAGCATGAGCGGCATCTGCGCCAGGCACGGCTGGCAGTAGTCGGCCCAGAAGGTCAGGACCACCGCGCGACCCCGGAGGTCCTCGAAGGTGCCGGTGGCGCCGCTCTTGTCGTGGACGATCTGCGGCGTGGCCGCGCACCCCGCGACCAGCAGGCTCGCCACCGCCGACATCAGGAAGTTCCGCATCGACCCCCCTCCTTCGTCGCCGAGACTAGCCGAGCCCCGCGGCGGGGCACCACTCGCGACCGGCGCCATTCAGCGAGGAGCCACTTCGTGGAGTCGGTGGGGCGGCCCCGCGCCCTTCAGGGCACGGCGATCTCGCGCCCCGTCGCCGCGGTCGACCTCTGCACCACCAGGCCCACCACGGCGCACCCCGCGCAGAACAGCGCCCAGGCCCCGAGCAGCCCGCGGTCGATCAGAACCCCGGCGATGGCAGGCGCGACGATCTGTGCAACCGACTGGAGGGAGGTGTTGAGGCCGAGGACGACTCCCTGCTCGTTCCTCGCCACCGCCTGGGTCACCAGGCTGGTCAGCGACGGCCGCACGACGCCGGTGCCGAAGGAGCTGAAGAGACCGGCGACGAGCAGGAGGGGCAGGGCGTAGACCCCGGCGAGCAGGCCGTAGCCGATCGCCATCGAGGCGAAGCCGGCAGCGACGAGCCACGGCTCCCCGAAGCGCCGCGCCAGCTTCCCGAGGAAGCTCTGCACGCCGATGCCCAGCAGGCCGGCGTAGGCGAAGACGAAGCCGACCTCGCGCGCGTGGAACGGCTGGCCGTTCCAGCTGAGCCGGCGCTCGAGGAAGAGCGCCAGGCCGCCGGTGAAGCCGGCGAAGGCCATGACGAAGCAGAAGAACTCCACCAGCAGCCGCGAGAGCCCGGGCCGCCGGAAGAACTCGAGGTACTCGCCCCAGGCGAACAGGGAGAGCCGCCGCCCCGCCGGACCGGCAGCACCGTCGTGGGCGACCGGAGTGGTCGCCGGCAGGAGGAAGATGGTGGCGAGGATGCTGATGGCGGAGAGCCCGGCCGAGACCAGGATGGGAACGGCCAGCCCGAAGCCGGAGAGCGCTCCGGAGATGGCGGGCCCGAGGAGGAAGCCGATGCCGAAGCTGATGCCGATGATGGCGAAGGAGCGGGTGCGGTTCTCGGGCTCGGTGACGTCGGAGATGTAGGCCTGGGCCAGGACGAGGTTCCCGGCGGTGAGCCCGTCGATGATGCGCGCCAGGTACACCACCCAGAGCGACCCGGCCCCGGCGAGGAGCAGCCGCGAGGCGAACGACCCGAGCTGCGAGACGATGAGCAGCGGCTTGCGACCGGTGCGGTCGCTCCAGCGGCCGAGGAACGGGCCGCTCAGGAGCTGGCAGAACGCGTATGCCGAGACCAGGAGCCCGACCAGGGTGGGGCTCGCCCCGAGCTTCTCCGCGTAGAAGGGCAGCAGCGGCAGGATGATCGTCAGGCCGAGGATGTCGGCCAGGACGATCAGGAAGATGGGGAGGAGCGGCCAGCGCTTCACGGGCCCTCCCCTCACACCAGAAGCGGCCCTCGCGGGCAACCCTCGGTGCAGTTCTCTACGAACGGAGCGCCGAGATCAGGGCGTCGCTGAACTGGGACAGATCTTCCGGCTTCCGGCTGGTGATCCAGCTGCCGTCCTTGACCACCGGCTCGTCCTTCACCCGGGCGCCGATCTGCCGGAGGTCCTCCTGGATGGTGGACCAGGCGGTCAGGGTGCGACCCTTGACCAGGCCGGCGGTGATCAGCAGCTGCGGGCCGTGGCAGACGGCGGCGAGGGGCTTCTTCGTGGCGTCGAACTCCTTCACGAAGCGCACGAAGCGCTCGTCGGCCCGGAGCTTGTCGGGGGAGTGGCCGCCAGGGATGACCAGCGCGTCGTAGTCCTGCGGCCGGACGTCGGCGATCGACCGGGTGGCCTTGATCGTGACCTTTCCCCGCTTGCCCCGGAGCTCCTCACCGGCCTCGCGCCCGATGATGTCGACCTCGAGGCCCTCGGCCTTCAAGCGGTCGAAGGGAACCTTGAGCTCGCTGTCCTCGAACCCCTCTCCGAGCAGCACTGCAACCTTCTTCGCCATGGGCGTCGCCTCCTCGATGTCGTCGAGGATCGACGCTGTGCACCGCACGAGAAGGTGTCACCTGCGGGCGACACGCTCGCCTCCCCGCGCAGCGCCCGGGCGGCAGGCCCGAGGGTCAGCGCCCTAGAGGGTCGGTGTCCCCTCGTAGAGATACGCCGTGTTCTCCAGCCGCGCGCCCCTCGAGTCCGCCACCGCGAACTGAGCCGGCTTCCCCGACGGTCGGGTGCTCCACATGGTCGCCCCGGCGTAGGCGCCTGCCTTGTTCACCGCGTAGAAGCTGATGCCGAACGCCGGCCTCCCCTTGTCGTCGAGCAGGCGCTTCTCCTTCGTCGTCTCGGCGATGCGCTTGAGCACGTCGAGGCACGCGTCCTTCGGCGAACGCCCGGCGCGCATCCGCTCGACGAGGAGGTGACCACCGGAGACGAGGATGTTCGCCTCCCCGCGCCCGGTGCTCCCCGCAGCGCCGACGCCGTTGTCGACGAAGCAGCCCGAGCCGATGAGCGCCGAGTCGCCCACCCGCCCCGGCATCTTGAAGAAGAGGCCGCTGGTGCTGGTGCAGCCGGCGAGGTCTCCACGTCCGTCGCACGCCGAGAGGTGCACCGTCCCGTGGCTGCGCGGGTCGCGGAAGGGATCGCGCCCATACTCGCGGATGAAGTCCTGCACCTCCGGGTCGAGCTTCGACGGGTCTGGCTCGAGCCACTTGTCCTTCGCCGAGAGGTTCTGCTTCCAGTAGAGCCAGACCTTCCGGGCCTTGTCGGTGAGGAGGTTCTCCACCGGGAAGCCGTTCATCTCCGCGAAGCGCCGCGCGCCCGGACCGACGAGGAGGATGTGGTCGGTGGTCTCCATCACCGCCTTCGCGACGCGGCTGGGGTTCTTGATTCCCTCGATCGAGGCGACCGCTCCCGCCCGTGCCGTCGGGCCGTGCATCACGCAGCTGTCGAGCTGGACGACGCCGTCCTCGTTCGGGATGCCCCCGTACCCGACGCTCATGTCCTTCGGGTCGTCCTCGACCAGGTTCACCCCGGCGACGATCGCGTCCAGTGGATCCGTCCCGGTCTGGATCCGCTGCAGCGCGAGGTCGGCGGCCTTGAGGCCGTTCGAGGAGCCCACCACGACCGGCCGGGCTCCGGCCGCGCCGCCTCCAGGGGTCGGACCGGCGGCGCTCGCCGCGAACGGAGCGAGCGCGGCGGAGGAGAGGAAGAGGCGTCGGCTGACCAAGGTGCAATCTCCTGGGGGGCCGGGAGCATGCCACGGGCGAGGGACCGGGGAGCACGACGTTCTGCGGCATGTCACGGCGGACCCCTTCGGCGTCGCACGCATTCCTCGCCGGGCCGGACGGGGCGCCGGGGTAGCATCGGAGGACGCACCACAGGGGAGGGGCAGATGAGCGAAGCGCGGCGATTCCTCGGAGTGGTCCTGCTGCTCGCCGGCACCGGGGCGGCGGCGGCCGACGCCGGTCGGACCTCGGTCATCGCGGTCGGCAAGTGCGACGAGGCGAGCGCCATCGCCGCGCGGACCTTCCGGTCGGCCCTCGCCGCGAAGCCAGGCGCCCAGGTGACCTCCGAGGCCGAGACCGCGCAGCCCTTCGGCGGGACGACGGAGCGCACGCTCTCCGCGGTGACCGGTGCCATCGGCTCGGCGCGGAGCGATTTCTACGGCGGGCAGGCCGCACAGGCGAAGACGACGCTCCAGGGTGCGCTGGACGACGTGACCCGCCTGCCGCCCTCGGACGCGCGATGGGCCGCCGAGCGCGATGCACTGACCCTCCTGGCGCAGGTGCTCCAGAAGAGCGATCCGAAGGGCGCGGACGCGGCGCTGGGCCGCGTGTTCCGGGTGGAGCCCGACTACCAGCCCGACACCAGCAACTACCCACCGTCGTTCCAGAAGTACGTGAACGGGGTCCGCAAGGCGGCGAAGAAGAAGAGCACCTCGCGGCTCGACATCACCACCTCGCCCCCCGGCAAGGCGGTCTACGTCGGTGGCCGCAAGGTGGGCGTGGGCCCGGTGAGCGTGCGCGTGCCTCCCGGCGAGTACCGGGTGGAGGCGGACTGGGGACACCGGGGCGCGGTGCGGACCATCACCGTTCCGTCGACGCCGGTGGAGCTGAGCGCCGCCGTGGAGGGGGCGGCGTTTCCCGACGGCGGCCCGTGCGTGGAGGCCTCGGACCCGGTCGCGGCGCTCGCCCGCGCCAGCCGGCTGAGCGGAGGCGCGCGCGTCGTCGGGGTGCACCCCGAGTCGGCCGGAGACGACAGCTTCGTGGTGGTCACGTCCGCCAACGCGCAGGGACAGGACGTCCGCGAGGCGCGGGTGAAGATGCAGTCCGGCGCCTCCACCACCGAGGCGCTCGGGCTTCTCGCGGACTGGGCGGCGGTGGGCGGTGAGGCCGCGCCCCCGGTGGAGGTGACGCGCGGGCCGGGGGCAAAGGCGCTCCCGGTGGCGGCCGCGGCGACGGCCGGAGTGGCGGCGGGAGCGGCCGCGACCGATGCCTCGGGCGCACCGACGGCGGCGGCGCCGGCGGCCGCGGCGACGCCGGACCCCAACGCGCCGCACTTCGAGGCCGCCGTCCGTGCGGGCTTCGGGATTCCGCTCGGCGAGGCGTTCGGCTCGGGCGGGACCTTCAGCAACAAGATGAGCGACCTCGCCTCGTACACCATCCCGATCTGGGTCGACGTCGGGGTCCGTCTGTGGGGCTCGCTCTTCCTCGGCGGCTACTTCTCGTACGGGTTCGGCGGCTCCACCGACGCGACGACCTGCGGCTCGGGCTTCAGCTGCTCGCCCAGCACGCTCCGCTTCGGCGGCCAGCTGCACTGGCATCCGCTGGGGAGCGCCTCGGTGGATCCCTGGGTGGGACTCGGCTCCGGGTACGAGAAGCTCAGCATCGGTGTGAGCGGTGGCGGAGCGTCGGGAAGCATCGAGTTCTCGGGCTGGGAGTGGGCCACGGCACAGCTCGGTCTCGACTTCGCGCTCGGCTCGGTGGTCCGCATCGGCCCCTGGGTGAGCTTCTCCATCGGACAGTACGGAACCGGGACGATCGGCGGGTCAGGCGGCGGATCGCAGAGCGGTCCCATCGAGAACAAGGGCACCCACGAGTGGCTGATGGGCGGGGTCCGTCTCGTCATCCTTCCGTGACTCCGTTCGCAGGCAAGGGCTGACCACTCGGCCACGGCGGGGTTGCTCCGGAGCCGCCGAGCGGCGAGTCTGGCGCCCGCATGACGCCGCCTCCCGATGCCACCGCCCGGGAGCTCTCGCTGGAAGAGCTCTGGATGCCGTTCACCGCCAACCGCGCGTTCAAGAAGGCGCCCCGCCTGCTGGCCAGCGCCTCGGGGATGCACTATCGCGACCCGGACGGGCGGATGGTGCTCGACGGGACGGCGGGTCTGTGGTGCGTGAACGCGGGCCACTGCCGCCCGCGCATCGTCGAGGCCATCCAGCGCTCCGCGGCGACGCTGGACTTCGCGCCCGGGTTCCAGATGGGACATCCGGCCAGCTTCGCCCTCGCCCGGGAGGTGGCGGCGCTCGCGCCCGGGGACCTGGACCACGTCTTCTTCGCCAACTCGGGCTCGGAGGCGGTGGACTCGGCGCTCAAGATCGCGCTCGCCTACCACCAGGCTCGGGGTGAGCCGGAGCGGGTGCGCTTCGTGGGCCGGATGCGCGGCTACCACGGCGTCGGCTTCGGCGGCATCAGCGTGGGAGGCATCGAGCCCAACCGGAAGGCCTTCGCCGCGCAGCTCCTCCCCCAGGTCGATCACCTTCCGCACACCCACGACCTCGCGCACAACGCCTTTTCCCGGGGCCAGCCGGCCTGGGGAGCGCAGCTGGCGGACGCGCTGGAGGAGATCGTCGCCAGGCGAGGTGCCCGCACCATCGCCGCGGTCATCGTCGAGCCGATGGCCGGATCGACGGGGGTGCTCGTTCCTCCGAAGGGCTACCTCGAGAAGCTGCGCGCCCTCTGCGACCGGCACGGGCTGCTCCTCATCTTCGACGAGGTCATCACCGGCTTCGGGCGCCTCGGGACGCCTTTCGGCGCGGACTTCTTCGGGGTCCAGCCGGACATGCTCACCGTCGCCAAGGGCATCACGAACGGCGCGGTGCCGCTGGGCGCGGTCGTCGTCCGCCGGGGCATCTACCAGTCGGTGGTGGACGCGACCGAGTCGGGCATCGAGTTCTTCCACGGCTACACCTATTCGGGGCATCCCCTGGCCTGTGCGGCTGGCCTGGCGACGCTCGAGGTGTACCGGCAGGAGAACCTCTTCCAGCGCACGGCGGAGCTCGCCCCGGTCTGGGAGGACGCGGTCCACTCGCTGAAGGGGCTGCCGCACGTCATCGACATCCGGAACCTGGGGCTGGTGGCTGGCATCGAGCTCGAGTCACGCCCGGGGAAGGTCGGCGCGCGAGGCTACGACGCGCTGGTCGAGGCGTTCCGGAGCGGGCTGCTGATCCGCGTGACCGGGGACATCATCGCGCTGTCGCCGCCGCTGATCGTCGAGCGGGCGCAGATCGGGCAGATGGTCGACCTGCTCGGCGGCGTGCTGCGGAAGCTCGCGTAGCGCTTAGACGTCGCGGAACATCACCAGGGTGTCCACGAAGCCGTGCACCGGGTGGTGGAACGCGCCCGGGACGCGGCACAGCGTGCGGAAGCCCATCGACGTCCAGAGGTGCACCGCCGGGGCGTTGGTGCTCACCACGATGTTGAACTGCATGGAGCGGTAGCCCCGCGCACGGGCATGCTCGAGCGAGTGCGCGCACATCGCACGGGCGATTCCCCGGCCGGAGGCCGACGGCGCGGTCGCGTACCCGCAGTTGGAGACATGGCTGCCCGGCCCGAGCTGGTTGGGGTGAATGAAGTAGGTCCCGAGGATGCCGCCGTCGACCTCGGCGACGAACACCTCCTGCCCCGGGGCTCTCCACCAGGCGAGCGCGTCGTCTCGCGAGATGTCCCGGGAAACGGCGAACGTCTCCCCGGCGCGGACGATGGGCTCGAGGATGGCCCACAGGGCGTCGGCGTCGGCGCCAGTCGCGGCTCGGATGCGCATCGGGACGGGTGTACCTCAGGACCATCGGGAGGCGGACGGGTTTGCTGGACAATCCGGGAACGGGTCCGCATACCAGGGACGGAGGTACCCTCCTCGATGCGCCGCTGGTCCCTGCTCCTCCTGGCTCTCGCCTTCGCCGCCTGCAAGCGGGGTGGGGCGCCGGCCCCGGAGCGGGAGCCACAGGCGTCGCTTCCGCTGCTGGCCGACGGCGGGGTGGACCTCGGCGAGGGCGCGATCACCTCCCCGGAGATCCCGCTCCCGTCCTTCGCGCCGCTGGTCGAGCGGATCAGCCCGACGGTGGTGAGCCTCTCGGTGATGGGGAGCGCGCAGATGCCGCTGGGCCACGAGCGCTTCTTCGGCACCCGGCGTCCGCCGCAGCAGGAGCGCGGCGGCTCGGGGTTCGTCGTCGACCGCTCGGGGCTGGTGGTGACCAACAACCACGTCGTCGAGGGCGCGAGCACCATCCAGGTGCGCCTCGCCGACGGCCGCCGGTTCGAGGCGGAGCTCGTCGGACGTGACGCTCCGACGGACCTCGCGCTGGTCCGGCTGCGCTCGCCGCCGCAGGACCTCCCGGTGGCTCGCCTCGGCGACTCGGACCGGCTGCACGTCGGCGACTGGCTGCTCGCCATCGGCAGCCCCTTCGGGCTCACCACCAGCGTGTCGCTCGGTATTCTCAGCGCCACCGCGCGCGACCTCGGGTCGGGTCCCTACGACGAGTTTCTCCAGACCGACGCGGCGATCAACCCCGGGAACTCCGGTGGGCCGCTGTTCGACCTCTCGGGCGAGGTCGTGGGGGTGAACGCCGCCATCGTGAACAACCAGAGCGGCAGCCGGATCGGCTTCGCCATCCCGTCCTCGTTGCTGCAGGCGATCCTCCCGCAGCTGGAGCGCAGCGGAGGCGTGGTCCGCGGTGCCCTGGGCGTCTACACCCAGGACCTCACGCCCGACCTGGCGCGTGCGATGGGGCTCGAGGGACGGCGCGGCGCGGTGGTCGACGGCTTCGTGCCCGGGTCGTCGGCCCGGGCCGCAGGGCTCGCGCAGTCGGACGTCATCGTCTCGCTCGACGGCCGCGCCATCGAGTCGTCTCGCGCGCTCACCCGGCTGGTGGGCCTGCACCGCCCCGGGGAGAGGGTGAAGCTGGGCGTCATCCGGGGTTCGCAGCCCTCGACCCTCGGCGTGCGGCTCGGTCAGCGCAGCGACCTCGAGGGAGCGGGGCCGCTGCGTCCCGCGCCCCCCGAGCCCGACGGCGAGGAGGGTCCTCCCGAGGAGATGGTCCCCATGCGACTGGGCGTGGAGATCGGCGAGGTGACCCCCGAGGTCGAGGAGGCGATCGGCAGGCGCGGCCCCGGAGCGCTGGTCCTCTCGGTGGAGCCGGGTTCCCCCGCCGAGCGCGCGGGGCTCCAGCCGGGGCTGGTCATCGTCGAGGTGGCGGGCCATCCGGTGCACTCGGCGAAGGAGGCCAGCGAGCTCATCCAGGCCGCCCGTGCGCAGCCGCCCATCGTCTTCAAGCTCCTCGGGCCGGGCCGGGTCTCGGCGGTGGCGACCGTGCAGCCCTGAGCGCGGTCAGCGCGACGGCGGGAGTGGCCGGACGACGTTGCCGAACCCGTCGGACCCCTCGCGGGTGACTCCGGTGGAGTACTCCACCACCCCGAAGACACCCACCGGTCCGGGAGGGCGGCAGCTGAACCGCAAGCTGATGGCGTCGGGTTCACCGGGGCGAACGCGCCGGAGGTGACGCTCGAGGACGAGCTCCTCTCCGGCGCGCACCGGCGCGGGAAGCAGAGGCGCCCGCTGCACATCGGGAACGAGCACCTCGTCGCTGCCCTGGTCGGCGTGCGCGTCGAGCGCGAGGCGGCCTTCACGCCCGGCCCGCACCTCGGCCCGGACCACCATGCCACCGTCCGTGCCGCGCTCGAGGTTCCAGCGCTCCAGCTCCAGGCACTGGCCGAGCCGGGCGAGGTGGTCCTTCTGCTGGAGCTCGCGCTCGCGGAGCTGACGCTTCATCTGCATCCTCGGGCCCAGCACGTTGCCGACGAAGAGCCCCAGGAGGAGGGCCACCAGCGGGACACCGATGATCCAGGGGCGGGGCATGACGCAACGCAATCACCCTACCGTCCCGGGCGGTGCTCGGCTAAGGGGTTGGGGCGCCCATGGTTCTCGCCTCCACCCTTCTCATGCTCGCTGCCACGCCTGCCCCTCCTCCGCCGGATCCCGTCCTCCGCCAGATCGCCGAGACGCGGAAGTTCCAAAACGGCGCGCCGACCAGCGTGAAGATGGACCGGAGTGGGGCGCACGTCTTCTTCCTCCGCTCGCCGGCCGACTCGCCGGTGCAGTCGCTCCACGTCTTCGAGGTGGATGCCGGCCAGGCCCGCGAGCTGCTCTCGGCCGAGGCGCTGCTCAAGGGGACCACGCAGCAGCTCAGCCCGGCGGAGCGGGCGCAGCTCGAGCGGCGGCGCGTCGCCGCGCGGGGCCTGGTCAGCTACCAGCTCTCGGACGATGGAAAGACGATCGTCGCCCCGCTCTCGGGTCGGCTGTACCGGGTCGACGTGGCCGGGCTGCTCGCCGGACGGACCGTCGAGCAATCGGTGAAGGTGCTCCCGCCGACCGGCGTGCTCGATCCGCGGCTGTCGCCCGACGCCAAGACGGTCAGCTACGTGAAGAGCTGGGACCTGTACGTGCTCGAGCTGGCCAGCGGAAAGGAGCGCCGGCTCAGCACCGGCGGCTCGGACCGGGTGACCCACGGGGTCGCGGAGTTCGTCGCCCAGGAGGAGATGGACCGCTACGACGGGTCGTGGTGGAGCCCGGACAGCAAGCTGATCGCCTACGAGGAGGCGGACACCCGCGCAGTGGAGACCTTCACCCTCGGCGACCCGGCGCATCCGGAGCTGGCCTTCCAGACCGTGCCCTACCCACGCCCGGGCAAGCCCAACGCCAAGGTGCGCCTGGGCATCGTCCCGGTGACGGGGACCGGAAAGACCGTCTGGGTGAAGTGGGACGCGGAGAAGTACCCCTACCTGACGCAGGTGAAGTGGCCCCGCAAGGGCGCGCTCACCATCTACGTGATGGACCGCGTCCAGCAGCACGCGCTCCTCCTCTCGGTGGATCCGAAGACGGGCGCCACCCGGACCCTCCTCGAGGAGGAGGACCCGGCCTGGATCAACCTCCAGCACTACGGCTCGGACCGCCGCGGTGAGCCGCTGCCGCTGTGGCTGCCCGACGGCTCGGCGTTCTTCTGGGTCACCGAGCGAAACGGTGCACCGGAGGCCGAGATCCGCTCCGCGGACGGCCGGCGGCTCGGGAGCTGGGTGCGTCCAGACCAGCAGCTCTTCCGGATCCTCGGGTACGACGTCACCGAGCGCGCGCTGTACTACCAGGCCAGCCCGGAGTCGCCGGACCTGGTGGTGATGCGCGTCCGCGACGGAGGCAACCCCGAGCGGGTGGTGGGTCAGCCCGGCGAGCGGGTCCAGGTGAGCGGGATGATCGCCGAGGAGGGATCGACCCGGCTGGTGTCGATCGAGACGCCCACCTCGCTGCCGGACTGGTCGGTGTTCGACCGCGGAGGCCGGTTCATCGGGCGAATTCCGGCGGTGCGCGCGACGCCGCTTCGCCCGCCCGCCCCCGAATACCGGAAGCTGGGCCCGCAGGGCTTCTGGTCGTTCGTCCTCCGGCCACGTGACGCCCGACCGGGGCAGAAGCTGCCCACCATCGTCTCCATCTACGGCGGCCCGCACGTCAACCACGTCCAGTCCAGCGCTCGGACGCTGCTGACCGACCAGTGGCTCGCGGACCAGGGGTTCCTGGTGGTGGGCTTCGACAACCGGGGGACGCCGCGGCGCGGCCGCGAGTGGGAGCGGGCCATCCGCGGCAACTTCGCCGGGGTGGTGCTGGAGGACCAGGTCGCCGCGCTGCAGCTGCTCGGCCAGCAAGTCCCGGAGGTGGACCTCGCGCGCGTCGGCATCACCGGCTGGTCGTTCGGCGGCTACGCGTCGGCGCTGGCGGTGCTCAAGCGGCCCGACGTCTTCAAGGCGGCGGTCGCGGGCGCGCCCGTGACCGACCAGCGCAACTACGACACCTTCTACACCGAGCGGTATCTCGGGCTGCCCGAGGCGCCGGGCGACGTCTACGAGAAGAACTCGCTCTTGCCGCTGGCGCCGGGCCTGGAGAGGCCGCTGCTGCTGGTGCACGGGACGACCGACGACAACGTGTACTTCCTGCACTCGCTCCTGCTCTCCGACCGGCTGTTCCGCGCCGGACGGGCGCACCAGTTCCTGCCGCTCTCGGGGTACACGCACATGGTGGCGGACCCGGTGATGCAGGAGTCGCTGGAGCGGCGGACGGTGGAGTTCTTCCGTGCCGCGCTCGGAGTTCCCGAGCCCCGCTGACACGAAGGCCCGGGTCGGCAGTGCCAGGCCCGGGCCCCGTGTGAACGACGCGAGACGTCCGCTACACCGGCTTGACGTTCTGCGCCTGCAGACCCTTGGGTCCGCGGCTCACATCGAACTGCACCTTCTGCCCCTCGGCGAGGGTACGGAAGCCCTCGGACTGGATGGCGGTGTGATGGACGAAGACGTCCTCTCCGCCGCCGTCCTGGGTGATGAAGCCGAAGCCCTTCGCATCGTTGAACCACTTCACGGTACCGGTAGCCATGCGTCTCGCTTTGCTGTGCTCGCAGTCGGCAGGAAGCGCCGCGCGGTCTCCTCTCCCCTGGGGCAGGAGGACGGCCGAAAATTCTGCGCAGGCTCAAACCCGCTCGCAAGCACTGACGACATCGGCGGGCAGCGCGGTCCGTTGACGCGCCGCGCCGTCCCTCGAGGTGTCAAACACCTCCGCGGGGCGCGTGGCGGGGAAGGGCCCTCGAAGGTGTCAAACACCTTCTCGGGTCGCGATCGCGCGGAACGGCGCGGAACGCCTGGAGGAATCGTCGCCCGGCCGCGGGGCGTTCAGACCTCGAGCAGCAGGCGCTCGGGGTCCTCGATGCATTCCTTGACGCGCACCAGGAACTGCACCGCCTCGCGGCCGTCGATGAGCCGGTGGTCGTAGCTCATCGCCAGGTACATCACGGGGCGGATGACGACCTGTCCGTCGCGCGCGACCGGGCGCTCGACGATGTTGTGCATCCCGAGGATGCCGGTCTGCGGCGGGTTGAGGATGGGCGTGCTCAGCATCGACCCGAAGATGCCGCCGTTGCTGATGCTGAAGGTGCCGCCCTGCAGCTCCGCGAGCGTGAGCTTGTCCGAGCGCGCCTTCTGCCCGAGCTCCGCGACCTGCTTCTCGATCTCCGCCATCGAGAGCTTGTCCGCGTCGCGAAGCACCGGCACCACGAGCCCCCGGCTCCCGGACACCGCGACCCCGATGTCGTAGTAGTGCTTGAGGACGACCTCGTCACCGTCGATGGAGGCGTTCACGAGCGGGAAGGCCTTCAGGGCCTCGACCGTCGCACGCACGAAAAAGCTCATGAACCCGAGCTTCACCCCGTGCCGCTGCTGGAACCTCTCGGCGTACTGCTTGCGCAGCGCCATCACCGCCGACATGTCCACCTCGTTGAAGGTGGTGAGGATGGCGGCGTTGTTCTGCGCCGAGAGCAGCCGCTCCGCGACGCGCTTGCGGAGCGGCGTCATCTTCACCCGCTCCTCGCGGGCACCCGGTGCGCGCGCGGGCGCCGGGGTCGAGGCGGCCGGAGCAGGCGCGGCGGCGGCGCCGCCCCGTCCACCCTCGAGGACGGTCAGCACGTCGTCCTTCATCACCCGTCCGGACGCGCCGCTTCCTCGCAGCGTGGCGGGGTCGAGCCCGTTCGCGTCGGCGATGGCTCGCGCCACGGGCGTCATCGGAGCCTGGCGCCCCGCATCCGGGGAGGGCGCGGCCTGCGCTGCCGGGACGGGCGAGGCGCGCGGAGAAGCCGCGGCGGCGGGAGGTGGGGCCTGCGCCGGCGCCGGTGCCGACGGCTGGGCCGGCTTCGCCGCCGGAGCGGACGCCGCCGCCCCCGCGCCGGGAGCGATGCTCCCCAGCACGTCGCCGATCTTCACCGTGTCGCCCTCGCCATGCGCGATGGCGGCGATGGTGCCGGCGGCGGGCGCCGGGACGTCGATGGTCACCTTGTCGGTCTCGAGCACCACCACCGGCTCGTCCACCGCCACGGCGTCGCCGACCTTCTTGTGCCACTTCCCCACCACCGCCTCGGTGATGGACTCGCCCAGTGCAGGAACGGTGAGCTCAACGGCCATCGTGCTGCCCTCGTGACAGTGCGGAGTCGATCAGGAGCGTCTGCTCGAGCTCGTGGGTCTTCTGGAATCCGGTGGCGGGGCTCGCGCTCGCCTCACGGCCCGCGTAGCGGAGCGGGAGCTTCACGCCCTGCGCGGACACCCGGCCCATGAGCCGGGGGAGGACGAACGACCAGGCGCCCATGTTCTCCGGCTCCTCCTGGGCCCAGACCAGCTCTTGCAGCCCGGGGTAGCGGGCGATCTCCGCCGCCAGCTGGGCCTCGGGGAAGGGGTAGAGCTGCTCGAGCCGCGCGATGGCAGCGGTGTCGTCGCCGCTCTTCGCCCGCGCGGCGAGCAGGTCGTACGCCACCTTCCCGGTGCAGAGGAGGAGGCGGGTGACCTTGTCCGCGCCGCCCGCCGGCGGGTCGGAGATGAGCCGCCGGAACGAGCCGGAGGTGAACGCGCCCAGGGGCGAGCTGGCCTCCTCGCGCCGGAGCAAGCTCTTCGGCGTCATCACCACCAGCGGCTTGCGCCACGGGCGGATCCCCTGGCGCCGGAGCAGGTGGAAGACCTGCGCGCTGCTCGTGGGGTAGCAGACCTGGATGTTGTCCTCGGCGGACATCGTCAGGAACCGCTCCAGCCGCGCGCTGGAGTGCTCCGGTCCTGCGCCCTCGTAGCCGTGGGGGAGGAGCAGCGTGAGCCCGCTCAGGCGGCGCCACTTGTCCTCCGCCGCGACGATGAACTGGTCGATGATGACCTGCGCGCCGTTGGCGAAGTCGCCGAACTGCGCCTCCCAGAGGACCAGCGCGTCGGGATAGTCGAGCGAGTACCCGAACTCGAAGCCCATGCACCCGGTCTCGGAGAGCGGGCTGTTGTAGATCTCGAACTGCGCCGCGCCCGGCCCGAGATCCTGGAGCGGGACGTAGGTCGCCCCGGTCTTCACGTCGTGCAGCACGGCGTTGCGGTGTCCGAAGGTGCCGCGCTCGGTGTCCTGCCCGGTGAGCCGGACGTGCGTCCCCGTGCGCAGCAGGGTCGCGTAGGCCAGGTTCTCCCCGGCCGACCAGTCCAGGGGGATCTCGCCGCGCGCCATCGCTCCCCGGCGCTCGAGGATCTTCCCCAGCTGGCGGAGCGGGGTGAACCCCTCGGGCACCTGCGCGAGGTGCTGGAGCAGCGGAACCAGCGTCCCCTCCGGCACGCCGGTCTCTGGCTCGGCGATGCCTTCCTCTGGCCCGCCCCGGTAGCCCTTCCACAGCCCCTCCTGAGCGCTCGGTTCGCGCAGCGCCGGCGTCTCCTTGGCCTGGTTGTAGGCCTCGAGGAAGTGCCGCTTGGCCTCCTCGCGGATCGCCTCGGCGTCCCCGGCGCTCACCCGTCCCTGCTCGGCGAGCGTTCGCGCGTAGATCTCGGACACCGGCGGATGGTGCCGGATCGCCTCGTACATCAAGGGCTGGGTGTAGCTCGGCTCGTCGCCCTCGTTGTGGCCGTAGCGCCGGAAGCAGACCAGGTCCACGACCACGTCGCTCTGGAAGCGCTGGCGGTACTCGGTGGCCAGACGCATCACGTGGACGCAAGCCTCCGGGTCGTCGCCGTTCACGTGGAAGATGGGGATGTCGAGCATCTGCGCGACGGCGGTGCAGTAGATCGACGAGCGCGCGTCCTCGGGGTCCGTCGTGTAGCCGAGCTGGTTGTTGATGACGAGGTGGACCGTGCCACCGGTGTCGTAGCCGCGCAGCCGAGCGAGGTTCAGCGTCTCCGCCACCACGCCCTGTGCGGCCATCGCGGCGTCGCCGTGGATGACCAGCGGCAACACCTTGCGACGGTCCTGCACCTCCAGCCGCTGCTGCTTGGCCCGCGCGCGCCCCTCCACCACGGGGTGCACGAACTCCAGGTGGCTGGGGTTGAAGGCGAGGCTCAGGTGGATCCGCTTGCCGGCCTTGGTGGTGACGTCCGACGAGAAGCCCATGTGGTACTTCACGTCGCCCCGGCCCATGAACTTGCGCGGGTCGACCGGTCCGTTGAACTCGCTGAAGATCTGATCCGGGCCCTTGCCCAGGACGTTGGTGAGGACGTTCAGCCGGCCGCGGTGGGCCATGCCGATGACGACCTCCTCGACTCCCAGCTCGCCGCCGACGTCCAGCATGGTGTCCAGCATCGGCAGGAGGGACTCGCCCCCGTCCACGCTGAAGCGCTTGGCGCCCTGGTACTTGGTGTGGATGAAGGCCTCGAAGGTGTCGGCGTAGGTCAGCGTCTCGAGGATCTGCCGCTGCTCCGACGGGCTCGGGTCCAGGCGGTTCTCGGTGTGCTCCATCCGCGGCATCAGCCAGCGGCGGCGCGCCGAGTCGTAGAGCGTCATGTACTCCACGCCGATGTGCCCGCAGTAGGTGCGGCGGAGCCTGGCCAGCAGATCCCGCAGCCGGACCCGCTTGCGATCGGCGAAGACGTCGGAGCTGTCCACCACCTGCTCCAGCTGCTCCGGAGTGAACGCCGAGTCGCTGGCCATCGCCAGGTCTGCGATGTGGTTGATCTGCGGACGCGGACGTCCGAGCGGATCGATCTGGGCGAGCAGGTGCCCCCGCAGCCGGAAGGCGTACAGCGTCTGGTCCACCCGGGACTGCAGCTGCATCGCGGCGAGCGCCGCGGGCATGTCGCCCACCGACACCAGGGGACCGCGGGCCGCGACGGTGGCCATCGCCGCGCCGTTGCCCCCGTTCACTGCCCGGGCGGCGACCGGCTGGCCGTTGCCAGAGCCGTGACCGTTGGTCGGCTGCGCACGGCCGTCACCGGAGCCGAGGAGAGGATTGCCGTCGGTGCGCGCCGCGGCGAAGAGCTCCCGCCAGCTCGGGTCGACCGAGCTCGGGTCCTCGAGCCAGCGGGCGTACAGACCCTCGATGAAGTCGATGTTGGCGCCCGAGAGAAACGTGTCCGTGGGGTTCGGCATGGGGGGGCTGTGCCGTGAGTTTTAACCTCGAACCGCCGGGAGGGCGGAACTTTGTCCCCCCGGCCGCCCCTCAGGAACCAGGCGCCGGCGGTGTGGGTCGGTAGTGCACGGTTGCGGCGCCGGGACCGCCTTCCGCCGGGACCAGGCGGGTGAGCAGGCGGCGCCGGTCCACGAGGCAGACCGAGTCCCGTCCGTCCCGGCAGTAATACAGCGACACCGAGTACACCGCGTCGGACGGCGTTCTCAGAGGGGAAATCGCCACCGTCGCGCGGAGGGTCCCGCCCGCGGCCTCGGCGAGCTTCACCGGCGCGGCAGTGCCGGCCACCGTCAGCTCGACCCGCTGGGGCGCGCCGGCGGTGAAGGTGTGGCCCTCCGGTAGGCGCACCTCGAGCACGAGCTCGCCGCCGCCCGATGCCACAGGCGCATCCTCGAGGTGCTGGAGCGGCAATGTCCGCGTGGCCAGCACCGGACGTTCCACCCCGCGAACCGACGGCCTCGCGACGCCGGTGAGGGGGACCAGAGCGAGGACGCCGGTGCCCGGCGTCGGCGTCACCAGGCGGTGATGGTCCGTGTCGGCCACCACCAGCCGGCCCGCGGCGACCGTGAGCCCGCCCGGCTGGGCGAGGCCGCGCGCGACGGTGCTCACCTGTCCGTCGGCGAGCGAGATTCGCCGGACGGCCCCGTTGAAGGTGTCCGCGACCCAGAGCACTCCTCGGTCGAGCGCGAGCCCCTGCGGGTGCTGGAAGCGAGCCCTGGCGAGCGAACCATCGCGGAGCCCGGCATCGAACAGCCCCTCGCCGACGAGCGTCCGCACCGTGCCCGCGGCCGGATCGACTCGACGGATGGCGCTCGCCTCGCTGTCCGCCACGTAGATCACGTGCCCGTCGGTCGCGAGACCCGATGGCTGGGCGAAGGTCGCCTCGGCGAGCGGGCCATCGTCGAGGCCCTCCCGGCCGGACCCCGCGCCGGCGGACAGCGCTCCGCTCCGCACGTCCAGCTTCCAGAGCTGGTGCGAGCCGGCCATCGCGATCCACAGGGTGTCGCCGAGGAAGGTCAGGTCCCACGGGCTGCGAAGGGACGCGGTGCGCGCGTCGGCGGCGGGCTGGATCGCACCCTCGCCCTTCCGTCCGGTCCCGGCGAGCGTCTCGACCCGGCCGGAGAGAAGATCGACCCTGCGCACCGCGTGGTTGCCCGAGTCGGCCACGTAGAGCGCGCCGTCGCGCTCGGCCAGTCCCTGCGGCGAGCGGAACGATGCGACCTCGGCCGTCCCGTCGGAGAAGCCCTCCAGCCCCGAGCCGACGACGCGCACGAGCTTGCCGGCGGCGTCGAGCAGCAGGAGGCGGTGATGCCCGGAGTCTGCGACGGCGAGCCCGCCGCCCGACAGCGCGAGCACCTTTCCGGGAAACGCGAGCGGACCGGTCTCGCCGGGCCCGGGCCGCCGGAACTCCGCCGGACCGGCAGCGAGGACACCACGCGCCCGCCCGTCTTCCAGCGCCGCCTGGACCCAGGCGGTGAGCTTGCCGATCTCGGGCTCGCCGCGGAACCAGGCCACGGCGTAGCCGCGCGCATCCACCAGCACCGCGGTGGGCCAGCCGTGAATCGCGTACTGGTCCCAGACCACGTGATCCGAGTCCGTTCCCACCGGGTGGTCGATGCCGTTGCGGGCCATCGCCTCGGCGATGGCGGAGACCTCCTTCTCGGCGTCGAACTTCCCGGAGTGGATGCCCACCACCTGGAACGGCTGGCCGCGAAAGCGCTCCTCGAGCGCGCGGTACACCGGAAGCGCGTGCAGGCAGTTCACGCAGCCGGAGGTCCAGAAGTCGAGGAGCACCACCCGGCCCTGGAGCGCCCCGCGGAACAGGAGCGGCCGGTCCGTGCCCAGCCAGGTGCCCACCCGGTCCAGGTCCGGGGCGCGGGGGTGTCCTCTGTCGAGGAGCGCACGGATCGACACCGAGGGTTCCTGAGCGGCCGGTCCGGAGGCGGGGGCGACGGCGAGGAGAGCGAGAAGGGACAGCGACGGAGACAAGGGGAACGGCCTTCCTGGCGGAGGACTACCCCCGGACTACGCGGCGCGCCACCGGTCGGTTTCGGGTCCACCCCCGCCGAGCCGTGCTAGACCCCGCCGCCATGTTGCTCCAAGGCAAGCGCCTGCTCATCACCGGCGTGCTGACGCCCCAGTCGCTGGCGTACGGCATCGCCGAGCTCGCCCAGTCGGAGGGGGCGGAGATCGTCCTCACCTCCTTCGGCCGCGGCATGTCGCTGACCGAGCGCTCGGCAAAGCGCCTCAGCCCGGCTCCCGAGGTCCTGGAGCTGGACGTCAACAGCACCGAGCATTTCAGCCGGCTCACCGAGAAGCTCAAGGCGAGCGGAAAGCCGCTTCACGGGGTGCTGCACGCGGTGGCCTACGCGCCCGAGGACGCGCTCGGCGGCAACTTCCTCAACACCCCGTGGGAAAGCGTGTCGACGGCATTCCGCGTCTCGACGTTCTCGCTCAAGGAGCTCGCGGTCGCGGTGGCGCCGGTGATGACCGAGGGCGGGAGCATCGTCGCGCTGGACTTCGACAACTCCACCCAGGCCTGGCCGGTCTACGACTGGATGGGGGTCTGCAAGGCCGGGATGATCTCGGTCATCCGCTATCTCGCCCGCGACCTCGGACCGAAGAACATCCGGGTGAACGCGGTGGCAGCGGGGCCGCTGGTCACGATGGCCGCCAAGGGGATTCCCGGGTTCAAGCAGCTCGCGGACACCTGGCTCCTGTCCTGCCCCCTGGGATGGAACGCCCGCGATCGCCACCCGATGGTCGCGAAGACGGTGGTCGCGCTCCTCTCCGACTGGTTCCCGGGGACCACCGGGGAGGTGGTGCACGTGGACGGCGGACGCCACGCCATCGGCTCACCGCCGGTGGAGATCATGGAGAAGATCACGGCCGCCCTGGCCGGCGACGGCTCGGAAGAGTGACGGTCAGAACCGCTTCAGCGCGACGATGTCGTTGTTGAACGGGTCGACGTAGTAGACGTTGCTCTGGTCCACGCCGCCGATCAGCGCCGAGTTCTGCGCGATGCGCGGGTAGCGGTAGAGCCACTGCGGCTCCAGCCCGGGACCGAAGTGCAGAACGACGTCACCGAGCGTGGCGCTGTTCAGGAGCACGCTCAGGCTCCCGTCGGTCGCTGACCGGGCATTCGTCGCCAGCCGCTGCGTCGCCTGTCCGTCGACGTAGAGCCCCGGAACGCGAGCCGTCGCCACCGGACCCGCTCCGTCCGGCAGCCACGCCTCGAACGTCGTGTAGGGCGGATCGTTCCGCATCGTCACCACCGCCCCGAGCGCGGACGTGGTGCCGAACGTGCCGCCCTGAAGCGCTCCGAGCACCTGCGGCTGGCTCGCGAGCGTCACGCCGACCTTCGCGAGATAGCTCCCCGAGATGGCGCCGGCGGCGCTCACCCGGAGAACCAGCCAGCGTGGGAAGGCGGCGGTGACGCCGCAGCTCAGGTCCACCCCGACCGCGAAGCTCCCGTCCACCACCGGGAGGAGCCGGTTGACCGACAGCACGCTGCAGCCGGCGAACGCCGAGTCGGTCCGCACCTGGGGCACGAAGGAGGACTGCGGGAAGGCGAACACGCTCCAGGTCGGTCCGCAGAAGTTGGCGGTGTCGTTGGGCGAGAGGTACGTGCGCACGGGGCCGAAGGCGCCGGCCGTTCCGCCCGCGACCGGTCCAGCGAAATCCAGTCCGGGGAAGGAATTGGTGTTGCCGCTGTCGATCACCAGCGTGCCCGTCGATGCCTGGAGGCAGGCGACGGTATGCGTGGCCGGAGCGACGAAGCAGCCGTTGGGCGCCGCGCCGTTGAGGATGTCCGGGATGCAGACCAGGTCGTCCATCCGGGTCAGGATGGGGCCGAGGACCGTTCCATCCGACTGCAACACGTCGAGCCCGAAGGGAACGGAGTAGCTCGTCGCAGGCCGCGGTCCGTTGATCGGCTCGCCGAGCGCGATGACGTCGCTGCCTCCCCGCTGGCTCGGGTTCGGCCGGGTGAAGAGCACGTTGCCGTGGCCGTCGAAGTCGCAGGCGACGAAGCCCCCGTCCTGGGGGAAGGGAATGGTGCCCCCGTCGGGGATGGTCAAAGCATAGGGGAAGGGCGGGGTGAACCCGGCGTCCGCCGAGATGACCCCGGAGTCGATCGGCCCTGCATCGGACCCTCCGTCGGGGCCTCCATCGGGCGTCCCGCCCTCGCCACCGTTCCCGGCGTCGCTGCCCGCGTCGTCGCCTGTGCCGCTGCCCGCGTCAGGGTCGGGAAGCGGACCTGCGCTGATCAGGATGCTGCTCGGGTCGAACGGGAAGTAGGTCCCGTCGCTGGCGCGGAAGAAGCCAGGGAGCCAGTCCGCGGTCGCGTTCACCGTGGTGCTCTTCGCCAGCGCGACCTGGATGCCGCGCGCGGTGGCCACCGGCTCGGCGGCGTCGATGGCGATGCGCCCGGGAACGATGCGGTCCCAGAGCACGCGGCTGAGGAGCACGCCCTGCTCGAGGTGACTCGCGTTTCCGTTCGTCGCGCGAGCGTCCACCGTGAGGCTGACCGACTTCTCCACCTCCACCAGCACCTCGAACGGCACGTTGAAGGGGTCGCCGGTGTAGTTGTCGATGCCCAGGCCAGGCGCGCGGAGGAAGGTGACGTCGTACAGCGGCGAGCCGCCGTCGGGATTGGTGCGCTGGACGATGCCATCGGCCTCGCGGCCGGCGAGCCGCACCGTCGGTGGGAGGAGCAGCGGCCGGTCGCTGCCCACCGTGAGGTCGAGCCGGGAGAGCGGCGCCACCCGCTCGGGGAGCACCGCGGCGAGGGAGGCGGTGGTCGTGTCGAGCAGCACGTTGATCGACTTGGTGCTGGCGTTCCCGAGGATGTCCACGCCGATGAAGGTGAGTTGCAGCTGGCCCACGCCCGAGTCGGCCACTCCGCTGGTCACGAGCGTGCAGCGGGTGAAGTCCACCACCCCGGTGTACGGGGGGACGTTCCAGGTGAAGACGCCGGTGCTCGGCGCGCCGCCGCAGGTCACCGTGACCGAGGCCACGCCGTTCACCGAGTCCGCGTCGAGGCTGACCGGCGCATTCAGGGCGATGGTCTGCCCCTCGAGCGGCGAGTGGATGGTGAGGGTGGGGCCGACGCCGCCGTCCGGCGGGACACTGGGCAGCGCGAGGTCCCAGCACGCGGGAAGCGCAAGGCAGGCGGCGGCGAGGAGCAGCGTCCTGCAGCGCACCGTCATCACGGACAAGGGCGACCCTCCACCGGCCAGACGCCGCACGAGGGTACCAGACCACCGGCACCGGCGGAGAAAAGCCCGGGGCTCGGGGGTGGTCAGAGCGACCCGGGGTGTGTGTCCTTTAGGGCGCGGTGCAGCCGAAGACACCGCCGCATCCGGAGGTCGCTGCGTTGAAGCTCTGCGCGCACAGCACGTTGCCGGGGAAGGTGTTGGTGGCCGTGAGATCGGGGGTGTTGCTCGCGCCCGCCAGCCACATCGCCACGATGCCGTACCCGGCGCTGAAGCGGATGGTGCTGTTGGTCAGGAGGTTCGCCGGTGGGACGTACTGAACCTCGAAATCCCCCACCAGCAGGCCACCCTGGTCTTGGGTCGCGGGGTCCTTGCAGTTGGCGGAGCTGATCCCGTTGACCCCTCCCGCGTACTCGACGACGACGTGGTCGAGTTGCGAGCCCGTCGCGGTGTCGAGCCAGAGGCCCACCCAGTCACCAGGAGCCGGCGCCGCCTCGCCAGAGCCGAAGAGGATGGGCGCGGTGGCAGTCCCCTGCGCGAGGAGGACGCCCACCACGTTGTTGGGGGAATTTCCGTTGGACCCGAAGGTGACCAGCGCACCCGGGGTGGTCGCGTTCGCCTTGGGGAACAGGACGCGCGAGCCGGCCTCGACCGTCAGCGTCACCGGGGCGGTGGCGGTCCCCGACGGGCGCACGCTGAACCCGGCGGTCTGGATGCGCACCGGCAGGTACGGGTGGATCGTGGTGTCGGTCGTGACGTTGAACGTGCCGACGACGTTCACCATCGGCAGCGTGTTGCTCGCCGAGGCGTAGCTGCCCTGAGGCACCGTGCTCAGCGCCATGCTCCCCATGCTGAGCACGTAGTCCTGGGCGCCCTGGACGGTCAGGCCGCTCGAGTCCGAGGTGAAGGCCCCACCCGCGTCGAAGTAGACGCCTCCCCCCAGCGGTGAATCGATCGTCACGTTCTGGACCCGCACGTTTCCGGCGGGCGGGGCCGCGGCGTAGCCAGCGCCCACTCCGACGATGGCCGAGTTGGAATAGCTCCCTCCGTTGGAGCCGCCGCCCTGGAGGGTGCTCCAGCTCAGGTCGACGAGCGAGGTGGCGCTGGTCGCTCGCAGGCTGCCCCAGGACTGGGCGCTGTTGCTCCGGACGAAGCTGATGGCCCCCCCGGGACCCGTGCCCGCGGCGACCAGCGAGGCCCCCGCATTCACGTTGATGATCGTCCCCGCTCCCAGGGAGACGATGGCGCAGGGCTGGATGGTCACCGTGGCCGGCCCGCTGATCGAGATGCTGTTCGGGACCGAGTGGGTCGTCCCACCGCCCGCCCAGGTCTCGCTGGCGGCGATGTTTCCCGCATGCGTGACCACCGTGCCGTTGGCCGGGCCGCAGCTGGCCGCGCCCGTGACGTCGAGGGTGGCCGTCCCGGAACGGGTCGGATCGGCCAGGCTCCGCGCGCTGACGGTGTACGTGCCGGGTGCCGACGCGACGAACGTGGCGCTGTTTCCGTCGGGTGTCAGGGTGGCGCCCGCGGGCGTGACGCTCCAGGAGACGGCGCTCGAGCACGGTCCGCTGGAGCTCACGGTGGCGGTGAGGGTCGAGATCTCGCCGGCGACGACCGTCGACGGATTCGCCGTGACCGAGACGCCGTTGACCACGCAGCCGGGACCGCTGCCTCCGCCGCCTCGCCGGTCGAGAGCCACCAGGGCGTTGTTCAGCGGGTCCACGTAGTAGACCGTCGGCTCGCCGTCGGCGGCGACCAGGGTCGAGGTCTGCGCGAGCAGCGGGTAGCGGTAGAGGAACCTCGGCTTCAGCCCGGCGCCGAACTGCAGCACCACGTCGCCGAGCGTCGCGCCGTTCAGGAGCACGGTGAGGCTTCCGTCCGCGCCGGCCGCGACGTTGCGACCGAGCCGCGGCACCGGATTCGAGGCGTACACGTAGAGCCCCGGGACACGCGCCGTGGCGGCCGGCCCCGTGCCGTCCGGGGGCCAGGCCTCGAAGACCGTGTTGGGCGGCTCGTTCCGCATCGTCACGACCTTGCCGTCGGACAGCGCGGCGAGGACCAGGGGCGGAGCGGCGAGGAACGGATCCGGCAGGAACACGCCCTGCGGCGCGAGGTAGCTCCCGGTGACCGAGCCGGTCGCGCCCACCTTGACCACCTCCCACCCGAGCCCGCCGGGGCAGTCCACGTCGATCAGCACCGCGAAGCTCCCGTCCGGGAACGGGAGCAGACGGGCGACGCTCCCGGAGCTCCCCGCGAAGCACCCCGGCCCGAACACCGGGTCGGCCACCCGGTCCTGGGGCAGGAACAGATTGCCGGGCAGGCCGAGGAAGGCCCAGACGGGCCCGCAGCCGTTTCCTTGGTCGTTCGGCGCGAGGTAGGTGCGCGGGCTGCCGTGCGCGCCGGCCGTCCCTCCCGGGGCGGGCGGGCCGAGCTCGAGGCTGGAGCTGGTCCCGACCGCGGTGGTCTGGGAGCCGTCGACGAGCGAGAAGCACCGCAGCGTCTGGGTCGCGGTGGGCGCGGCGTACCAGCACCCGTCCTCCGAGCCGGTGAAGGTGTCGGGGAGGCAGACGAGGTCGTCCACGCGGGTCAGCGTCTGGCCGAGCACGCCGCCGTCGGGGAGCGGCGCCACCAGCGGGAACTGCACGGTATAGCTCGCCGCGCCGCGGAGCTGTCCCGACGGCTCGCCGAGCGCGATGACATCGCTGCCTCCCCGCTGCGCGGTGCTCGGGCGCGCCATGAGGACGTGCCCGCGACCGTCGAGATCCACCGCGGCGTACCCGCCGTCGATCGGGAAGGAAACTCCGTCGTCGGGACCGACCGGACCCGGGGGGATCGAGGGGCCCACCACCCGGATGTTCGGGGCATCGAACGGGACGTAGGTGCCGTCGGCGCTGCGGAAGAAGCCGGGCAGCCACGGCGCGGTCGGACCAGGGAGGGCATCGCGCGTCGCGAGCGGGACCTGCACGCCCGCCGCGGTGGCCACCGGGTCGGCGGCCGACACCGCGATGCGCCCCGGCACGGAGCGGTTCCAGAGCACGCGGCTGAGCAGCACCCCCTGCTCGAGGTGACTCGCGTTGCCGTTGGTCGCCTTCGCGTCGACGGTGATGCTCACCCGCCGTTCGACGTCGGTGAGCACCTCGAAGGGCACGTTGAAGGGGTCGCCGCCGTAGATGTCGATGCCCAGCCCCGGGGTGCGGAGGAAGGTGATGTCGTAGAAGGGAGCGCCGCCGTCCGGATTGGCGCGCTGGACGATGCCGTCCGCCTCGCGACCGGCGAGCCTCACCGTCGGAGGGAGCAGCAGCGGCCGGTCACTGCCCACCGTCAGCTGCAGCGGCGCGAGCGGGACCACCCGCTCGGGGAGGACCGCCGAGAGCGCGGCGGTGGTCGTGTCGAGAAGGACGTTGAAGCTCTTGCTGCTCGCGTTCCCCAGCCGGTCCACCGCGATGAAGGTGAGCTGCAGCTGTCCGAATCCGGCGTCCACGCCACCGCTGGTGACCAGGCTGCACCGGGTGAAGTCGATCAGGCCGGTGTACGGCGGCACGTTCCAGGTGAAGACGCCCGTGCTCGGTGCGCCACCGCAGGTCACCGTGACCGAGGACACGCCGTTCACCGATGCCGCGTCGACGTTCACCGCCGCGTTGAGGGGAATGGTCTGTCCCTCGCGCGGCGAACGGACGGTGATGTCCGGCCCGGCGCCGCCGTCCGGGCTCACGTCCGGGAGGCCCAGGTCGTGGCAGGCCGCGAGCACGCTGCCCAGCAGGCACGACGCGAGCACGCGACGCAGCCCCCCGCACCCCGGGTGCGCTCGTCGAGCCGCGCGGGGGCGCGGCGCATCCAGGCTCAGCCCCCCGAACCAGGGGGACGCTCGTCGAGCCGCGCGGGGGCGCGGCGCATCCATGCTCAGCCGCGTGGTCACGGTCACCGGCACCCCCTGCTCGACCGCGTGGGGTGAGCTTACCGGGCGTCGCCTGTGCCGGGTGAGGAAAGGTGGCCGGTCAAACCGGACCCGGGGAAAACCGCTTCCGGACTGCAACCTGGCGGCGCTCCTCGGATGTTCTGTACAGTTTCGCCGCAGGCCAGGCGCTCCGGCTGCTCGCGGCCGGCGCTCCACGAGGGGAATGACCGTGACGTCACTTCGCGTGGCAGTGCTGCTCGCGCTCACCTCCGCCGGCCTCGCCTTCGCCGCGGAGCAGCGCCCGAACCTCCTCGTCCTGGACCTCGAGCCGCGCGGCGTCGGACTGCCCGAGGCGCAGGCGGCGACGGGCAGCGTGGTCCGCGGGCTCCGGCAGCTCGAGGTGTTCCAGGTGCTCAGCTCGGACGACGTGCGGCAGCTGCTCGCGCTCGAGCGCACCCGCCAGCTGTCGGGCGCGCGTGCGGAGAGCAGCGTCGGTCAGCTCGGCGCCGCCCTGAACGCATCGAACGCCGTCGTGGGCAGCGTGACCCGCGTGGGCGGAAAGCTCCAGGTGGAGATCCGCCTCCTCGACGCCTCGACGCAGAAGGTCCTTTCCCAGAAGAGCCTGAACCAGGCCACCATCGAGCAGGTGGCGACGCAGCTCCCGGGCCTGTCGCAGGAGCTGATGGCGCCGCTGCTCCGCGAGCAGCAGGGCTTCCTGGTGGTGAAGTCCAAGGAAGAGGCCGCCGAGATCCTGGTCGACGACACGCTCGTCGGCAGCATCCCGCTGAAGGCATCGATCGACCTGTCGCGCGGCGTCCACCGTCTCACCGTGCGCAAGGACGGCTTCATCGCGCAGACGCGCTCGGTGCGCATCGAACCGAAGCAGACCACCGTGGAGGAGGTCGAGCTGCAGCCCTCGGCGGACTACGCGAAGATCTACAAGGACAAGTACGCGAAGGTCCGCGTCGGAGCGTGGATCGCGACGGGCGTCGCGGTGGCGAGCCTCACCACCGCGGTGGTCATGAACGCCTCCGCGAACAGCGAGTACAACGACCAGTTCAAGCCGCGGCAGGCGTGGCTGCAGGGCGCCACCGGCCAGGGCCCGCAGACGAAGCCTCCCGACATCGCCAACAATCCGACCGCGAGCGCGGCGTGGGACAGCTGCACCGCGAGCGGCGCCGTCGCCTGCAAGCAGGCCGCGGAGGACGCGAAGAGCAGCGTCCAGGTGAAGCAGTACGTGGCCATCGGCACGGCGGTCGTCGGCGTCGCCTCGGCCGGCGTCGCCACCTGGCTGTGGCTCAGCGGGAAGGACCCGAACCGGTACGCCGACGTGGTCGCCGGGGTGAGCCCCAATCCGCAGGGCGGGGTGACCCTCGCCCTCGCCGGGCGCTTCTGACGGCCTGGCGGGACCCCACCGGTCTCCCACCTCTCTCCACAGGACCGGGTACATCGTCACCCAGGCTTTCCACAGCGATTTCCACAGCTACGGAAACTTCCGCTTGGACTGCTTGCCCAGGAGGCAGGTGAACGCTAGGGTGCGACCCCGATGCGTTTCTCGGAGCACGACCCCCGGAAGGAGCGGATGGAGCGGGAGCGCCGCGCCGTCCTCGACGCGTGGCCGCTGCCGGCGCAGGCGGCGGTTCCCGAGGCGGACGAGCCGCTGGACCGCTCCGCCGAGGGAGACGACGAGCCCATCACCGAGAAGGTCCCGGCCGGGCCGCCCCCGCGCGGGTCCGGGCAGCGGTAGGGGCCGTGGGGCGGCCGCCCTGACCTCGCCGACTACAGGCCCCTGACGCCCCTCGCTTCGGATCTCGACTGCGGCCGCCCTGACCTAGACAGTGGCCGGCGCGACCGAGTCCGTCTGCAGCGCGAGCCCCCGTCCGTCGGCCGTGACGTCGAACCTCGCCACCCCGCCCGCCTGGAGCGCCCCGAACAGCAGCGCCTCCGCCAGCGGCTTCTTGAGCGACTGGTCCACGAGCCGCGCCATCGGCCGGGCCCCGAAGGCCGGGTCGTAGCCGTTGTCGGCCAGCCAGGCGCGCGCGGCCGGCGTCAGCTCGAGGGTGACCTTCTTGTCCGACAGCTGGGCCTGGAGGAGACCGACCTCCTTGTCGACCACCTTGAGGATGGTCTCCGGCCCCAGCCCGGAGAAGAGGATCCATCCGTCGAGCCGGTTCCGGAACTCCGGGGTGAAGGTCCGCTCGATGGCCTCCTTCGCCTTCGAGGTGTCGATCACCTGGTCCCCGCCGCCGAAGCCGATGGTCTTGCTGCTCATCTCCCGGGCGCCGGCGTTGGTGGTGAGGATGAGCACCACGTTGCGGAAATCCGCCTTCCGCCCGTTGTTGTCGGTGAGCGTGGCGTGGTCCATCACCTGGAGGAGGATGTTGAAGAGGTCGGGGTGGGCCTTCTCGATCTCGTCCAGCACCACCACGGAGTAGGGGTGCTTCCGCACCGCGTCGGTGAGTAGCCCGCCCTGATCGAAGCCGACGTAGCCCGGCGGCGCGCCGATGAGCCGCGAGATGGTGTGCTTCTCGCTGTACTCGCTCATGTCGAAGCGGAGGAACTCCACCCCGAGGACCCGGGCGATCTGCTTGGCCAGCTCGGTCTTGCCCACGCCGGTGGGGCCGCTGAACAGGAAGCTGCCGATGGGCTTCTCCGGCGAGCGCAGGCCGCTCCGGGAGAGCTTGATGGCCGACACCAGCTCCCGGATCGCCGGGTCCTGCCCGAAGATGACGCTCTTCAGGGCTGGCTCGAGGTTGGCGAGCGCCTCGCGGTCGGAGTGCGAGACGCTCTTCTGGGGAATCTTCGCGATCTTCGCGACCACCGCCTCGACGTCGTGCGCGGTGACGCGGTGGGTTCGGTCCTTCTCGCCCCGTAGCCGGTCCGCGGCGCCCGTCTCGTCCACCACGTCGATGGCCTTGTCGGGGAGGAAGCGGTCGTTGATGTACTTGGCCGAGAGCTCCGCCGCGGCGCGGATGGCCTCCTCGTCATACGTCACGTCGTGGTGTTCCTCGTAGCGGGACTTCAGCCCCTGGAGGATGAGCACCGTGTCCTCGACGGTTGGCTCGCCGACCTCGATCTTCTGGAACCGCCGGGAGAGGGCCCGGTCGCGCTCGAAGCTCGCCTTGTACTCCTGGTAGGTCGTGCTCCCGATGCAGCGGAGCTTGCCGGACTGGAGCACCGGCTTGAGGAGGTTCGAGGCGTCCATGCTCCCGCCGGTGGTCGCTCCGGCGCCGACGATGGTGTGGATCTCGTCGATGAAGAGGATGGCCCCGGGCTGCTTCTGGAGCGCCTTGAGCACCGCCTTCAGCCGTTCCTCGAACTGGCCACGGAACTTGGTGCCGGCGAGCAGCGCGCCCATGTCCAGCGAGTAGATGACCGCGCCCTGCAAGGGCTCGGGCACCTTCTCCTCGTGGATGCGCAGGGCGAGCCCCTCGGCGATGGCGGTCTTCCCCACGCCGGTCTCGCCCACGTAGATGGGGTTGTTCTTCCTGCGCCGGCAGAGCACCTGGATGGTGCGCTCCAGCTCCTTCTCCCGGCCGATGAGCGGATCGATGCGCCCTTCCTCCGCCTCCACCGAGAGGTTCACGCAGTATGCGCGGAGCGGATCCTTCTGGGTCCCGCCCTCCTCCTCGCCCAGCCCGCCGGGGCTCTCCCCCTCCTCGTCGCCGTCCGGGCCCTTCGAGATGCCGTGGGAGAGGTAGTTGAGGAGATCCAGCCGGGTGATGCCCTCCTGCTGCAGAAGGAACAGGGCGTGGCTCTCGTCCTCGCGGAACATGGCCACCAGGACGTCGCCCCCCTCGATCACCTTCTGCTCGGCGGAGAGGGCGTGGATCGCGGCCCGCTGGAGGACCCGCTCGATGCCGATGGTCTGCTGCGGCTCGGCGCTCACGCTGTCCGGCAGGCGCTCCACCGTCTCGGCGAGGAACTTCTCCAGCCGCTGGCGGAGGCGCTTCACGTTCGCGCCGCAGGCGACGAGGATCTTCTGGGTCTTCGGCTCGCGGGTGAGGGCGAGGAGCAGATGTTCGAGCGTCAGGTACTCGTGGCGCATGGACTTCGCGTCCGAGATGGCCTGCCGGAAGCTGGCCTGAAGCTCCTTGGCGATGAGCGGCGTTGCCACGGTTCTAGATCTCCTCCGGTTCCATCGTCAGGCGGAGCGGAAACTCGTGCTCCCGGGCCAGCGCCTCCACGACGTCTATCTTCGTACGAGCCACGTCATGTGTATAAACACCCGCCACGCCGATGCCCGTGTTGTGGACATGGAGCATGATCGAGACCGCGTCGGACTCGGACTTGTGGAATACCTCGCGGAGGACCGCCACCACGAAATCCCGGGTCGTGTAGTTGTCGTTGTGGAACAGCACCTTGTAGAGCTGCGGACGCTTGAGCTTTCGCTCGCTCTTGCTCTCGGTGACGACCTCGGTGTCCGGATTCACGGGCTCGGGCATCGGCGTACCTTCTAGTCCTTGAACCCGGTCTCCGCCCGCCACGCCGGCAGCCCGGTCTGGATGGCGGCCCGCTCGTGGGCGAGGAACTCCCGGACCGCGCGATCCAGCCCGCGGTGGAACAGGGCGTGTGCGCTGTAGGTGAGGCTCGGAGTGAAGCCCCGGACCAGCTTGTGCTCGCCGCCGGCGCCGGGCTCGAACCGGACGAGTCCTCGACGGACCACCTCGTCCATCCCGGCGTACAGACAGACGTTGAAGTGCAGGAAAGGATGCTCCTCGAAGCACCCCCAGTAGCGGCCATAGAGGACCCGGTCACTCGCCAGGTTGAAGGCGCCGGCCACGACCCGGTCCCCCGACAGTGCCTGGACGAGCTCCACCCGGTGCCGGAACCGGTCGAGAACCCGGGTGAAGAAGCGGGGGCTGAGGTAGCGGCGCCCCCAGGCGAACTTGTCGACGGTGCTCGCGTACAGCCGGAAGGTCTCCCTCGGATCGGCCGCGGCGAGCGCGTCGCCCCGGAGGACCCGGAGTGTGAGCCCCTGCTCGGACGGGGCACGCCGCTCACGCCTGAGCTGGTTCCGCCGCTTGCTGTTGAAGCGCTGGAGCACGTCGTCGGGCGTGCGGTAGCCCTCGTTGAGGAAATGGTACTGGACGCCGTGCCGGACGGCGAAGCCCAGGGGCTCGAGCGCGATCGCCTCGGCCTCGGTGGGGAAGAGCACGTGGACGCTGGAGAGCCGCTCCTCGCGCGCCAGCTCCAGCGCGCCGCGGGCGAGCTCGAGGAGACGGGCCTTCGGGTCCTCGCCGGGGGCCACGAGAAAGCGGCGGCCGGTCGCGGGGGTCAGCGGGGCGGCGATGACCAGCTTCGGATAGTAGGGCACCCCGGCCCGCTCCGACGCGGTGGCCCAGGAGAAGTCGAAGACGAACTCGCCGCTGCTGTCCGTCTTGCAGTAGGCAGGTGCGGCCGCAACGAGCCGGTTGCCGCGCCAGAGGGTGAGATGCCGGGGCTCCCAGCCCGAGGCCTCCCCCACGCTCCCGCTCGCCTCCAGCGCCTCCAGCCACTGCCACTCGAGGAAGGGCGAGGCATCCTCGCCCACCAGCGCGTCCCAGGCGGCCTCCGGCACCTCGGAGATCGCCTGGAGAACCTTGAGCTGCGTCGGAAGCGACTGCGACATCGGTTAGAGCTGCCCCTGCACGGTGGGGCCGAGATAACGATACACCCGGTGCCGCTGCCACCCGCGAGGGGGTGGTCGGTCCGTGTGTGGCACACCGGTGTCGGCGCCGCCCGGGAGGGTCAGCGGGTGAGCTCGCGCGCGAGGAGCTGCCCGGCCGCGCTGAGCCCCGCCCGCGCCCGGGCCTTGCCGGCGTCGGTCTCCATCACCCGTCCCGCGGCGTCGCTGGCGGTGCCCGCGGCGAGGTCGGCGAGGAGGAGGAAGGCGCTCAGGTCGGGGGTGACCGGCACCGAGCGGCCCGGGCGGAGCGGCCGGTCCCGGAGGCTCTTCGCAACCTTCTCCAGGAGCCCCTCCTCGTCGAGCTTCTTCGTCCCCCCGAGCAGCGCCTGCCACGTCGCGGCGAGCAGGTCGTCCAGGAGGGGACCGGAGAGCGCGGCCCCGAGGCGGCCGGCGGCCTCGTCGTGGTCGAGCTGGTGGGCATCGGCGAAGGTGGGCGCGAGCTTGGCGACGACGATCGTGCGGGTGGCGAGATGGGCGAGCCGGGCAGGGTACCGCATGGGGAGCAGGATGCAGGCAGGCCCTCCACCGCGCAACGTCTCCCCCTCCGTGCTAGGTCGCGCCGGGCCATGTCCGAGTCCGAGTGGTTCGCGCTCAACCGTGCCTCGTGGAACGCGCGCACGCCGGTGCACCTCCGGTCGCGCTTCTACGACCTGGAGGCGTTCAGGGCGGGCAAGAGCTCGCTGCGATCCATCGAGCTCGAGCAGGTGGGTGACGTCGCCGGCCGGTCGCTCCTCCATCTGCAGTGCCACTTCGGTCAGGACACCCTGAGCTGGGCGCGCCTCGGAGCGCGGGTGACCGGGCTCGACCTCTCCGACGTCGCCATCGGCGAGGCGAGGGCGCTGGCGAGGGAGCTCGGCATCCCGGCACGCTTCGTCGAGGGGAACGTGTACGACGCACCGGCTCTGCTCGCCGGGCAGCGGTTCGACCTGGTCTTCACGTCCTACGGGGTCCTGGGCTGGCTTCCGCGCCTGGAGCCCTGGGCTCGCGCCGTCGCCGGCTGCCTCGCCCCCGGCGGGGTGTTCCACCTCGTCGAGTTCCACCCCGCGGCGTGGATCTGGGACGAGCCCTTCGAGCGCGTGGTCCACCCCTACGACGCCCCGGGCGAGCCCATCCTCAGCGACGAGAGCGGCACCTACGCGGACCCGTCGGCACCCGTCCGGCTCCGCGACGTGGGCTTCAACCACGGGCTGGGGAGCGTCGTCACCGCGCTGCTGGACCAGGGCCTCGTCGTCGAGCGGCTCGTCGAGCTCGACTGGTCCCCCTACGACATCTTCCCCGACATGGAGGAGGTCGCCCCGGGGCGTTTCCGGATGCGTCGCTTCGGACGGAACCTGCCGCTGGTCTACGGCCTGGCGGCGCGCCGTCCGCGCTGAGCCGGCGGCCTCAGAAGAGCCACACGCCCTGGCGGACGCAGGTCCGCAGCACGACCTGCCTCAGCTGCGGATCGGTGACGTTCCGGAACGCCGCGCGCGCGCCGCCGATGTCGTGGCGCTGGCACGAGGCCCGGGCCTGGATGGCGTACCCGAGCGGCGTCTTCTGGATGTAGAAGCTCTGGTCCACGAGCCGGGCAGCGTCGAGCGGCTTGTTCTTCGACAGCGCATCCTCGGCCTGCTCCAGCAGCTTGCGCGCCTCGGGCTTGATGCCGTCGGCCGGGGTCGCGGGCGCGGCGGGCGGCGCGGGCTCCACCGCCTTCGCCGGCTCGGCAGAGGCCACCGTCGCGTGCGGCTCCGTCCCCTTCGCGGGGATCTCCGGACGCGCGCGTTGCCGGCGCCCTGGACCCGGTGGCCTCGCGCGGACCGGGTCGTACGGAGTCTCCTCGGTCGGCCGGGTGGCCGCCACGGGAGGCTCCTTCGACGGTGGGGGCTCGACCGCAGGTTTCGGGAGAGCGGGCGGCACCGGGGGAGGTGGCGGCGGCTCGAGGCGTTTCAGCGGCTCGAGCGTGTCGACGCTCGCGGTCTGGACGGGCGCCGGAGGGGCACTCTTTCGCGAGACCCAGAAGACTCCCGCGGCTCCCAGCGCAACGCCGACCAGCGCGACGACGGCGAGGAACGGCCACAGCTTCCGGGGCGCGGCCTCGGACATCGGAGGGGGGACGGTGACCGCGCCGGAGCGGACGGGCTCGCGCGAGGAGACGCGCGTCTTGGGCCACGAGCCGGTGGGACCGGTGGGATGTGGCGTGTGAGTCGGCTCGAGCTCCACCGCCGAGTCCACGTTCCGCGGCTGACCGGTGTGGAAGCTGTGCAGGGGACGGCCGGTGAGCTCGAGGATGAACGCGCCGATGTCCTGCGGCCGTGCGGCGGGGTCCTTCTGGAGCGCGCGCTCGACGGCGGCGAGCACGTTCTCCGGCAGCGCCGGCGCGAGCTCGTGGAGCGGCGTGGGCTGCCCGTGCACCACCCGGTACACGACCTCGGCCAGCGAGCCGCCGGCGAACGCGGGCTGGCCGCCGAGCATCTCGTAGACGATCGCTCCGAGGGCGAACACATCGGTGCGAGCATCCACCGCGGTGTTCTTCCCGGTGGCCTGCTCCGGAGACATGTACTGCGGCGTCCCCATGAGGATCGCGTCCTGGGTGCGGAGCGACTGGCTCCCGCGGATCTTCGAGATACCGAAGTCCAGCACCTTCACCCGGGTGGGCACGTCCTCCTCCGGGGTGCAGAGGAAGACGTTGTCGGGCTTGAGGTCGCGGTGGACGACGCCGGCGCGGTGCGCGGCCTGGAGCGCCGAGCCGATCTGCCGGGTGATCGCGAGGGCCTCGTCGAGCTGCAATCGGCCCGAGGCCAGCCGGGAGGCGAGCGTCTCGCCCTGCAGGTACTCGAGGACGATGTAGGGCTGTCCGGTGGGGAGGGTGTTGAAGTCGAGCACCTCGACGATGTTGGGGTGCCCGAGGCGGGACGCGATCTCCGCCTCGCGCCGGAACCGCTGGAGCATCTCCTCGCCCCCGGCCGCGGCGTCGAGGAGCACCTTCACCGCGACATGCTTGCCGGGAAGCCTGAGGTGCTCCGCCGCCCAGACCGCGCCCATGCCGCCGCGCCCGATGAGGGACTGGATGCGATAGGTCTCGCCCAGCACGGCGCCCACATCGAGGAGAGGGTCGGCCACCAGGCGGGGAGTCTACCAGCCGCGCCGTAGCGCCGGAGAGCCCCATGGCCGGACCACCCTGATGGGTCGGAGGATCGCGCCGCAATGGCGGCCGAGATCAAGGAGGTCGGTCGCCAGGGCCAGCGAGGAACGACCACATCAGGGTGGCCCCGGCTATGAGGACGGCTTCTTGGCCGTCCGGGAGACCGTGTTCGGGCGGGGCGACTTCGCCGGCGACAGCTGCCCACCCATGACCAGGGCGTACGCCCGCGCGAACTCGGGCCCGAAGAGGATGCGCAGCCCCTGCTCCTCGTCTCCCAGCCCTCGCCATACCTCCGAGAAGCGCCGCCAGCGGGTCCAGAGCACCGCGGGCCAGAGGTAGGCGAGCCCCGACTGCCCGCCCGAGGCCGAGGTGGCCTGTGCAGGAGCCCGCGCGAGGATGGCGGGGTCCAGCTCCTCCAGGAGCGCCTTCACTCCCTCGCGGGTCCCGCTGAGGAGCGCCACCTGGTGGAACATGACCTCGCCGAATCCCGCCTTGAGGTCGTCGAGGTGCGCCGCTCCGGTCGGCGACGGATCGAGGAGCAGGTGCAGCAGCTCCTTCGGCGTGCGCGCCCGTCGCACCGCGGTGTCCGAGGTGATGGTGCGGACGGCGATCTGGTTGCCGAACTCCGCCTGCCCGCGCCGCAGCTCGATGAACGAGGTGGCGAAGGTCTCCATCAGCTCCCCGAGTCGATCGAGGAAGCCGTCGACGTCCTCCGGCGTGTCCAGGCGGCGCTCGGCGGCCCCGTAGGCGCTGGCGAAGACCGAGAGCAGCCGATCCGCCGGGCCCTGACCGACGCGGATGGCCGCTGCGTCGGCGGGTCCCGTGCCGGCGAAGGCCCGGAACTGCTCCTCCTGGTACAGGGTCGGCATCTGCCGCTCGAGCACCTCGGCCAGCCCCGCTCGCTGGGCCAGCGGGAGCTGGCCCGCCTTGCCCTGCAGCGTGTCGTAGAGCTTGCGCCACGCCTTGCGGTACTCGACGTAGAGCGGATAGGCGGCGGCGGCCACGTCCTGGGCGAGTCTCTCCTCCGTGCCAGGACGGGCGGCGAGGTCCTGCTCGAGGGCGCCGTGGAGCAGGTCCACGTCCAGCAGCGTCGCGCCAGGGTCCGAGGCCTGCGCGAAGGAGGACACCGGCACCCGGGCGGCAGCGGCCGCGGGCGGGGGAGTGGCGACCGCCGTCGTGGGGACGGGCGTCGGCGCGGGCGTGGTCCCCGAGCGGGCCGGAGCGCTCGAGGGAGAGACGAACTGCGTCGGGGGAGCGGGGATGCGGCCGCCGGCGATGGCCGGTTTGGGCGCGGGAGGGGCAGGGGGCGGCGTCGGCGCAACGGCTGCGCGGACGTCCTGGGTCATGAGACGGAACTGCGTCCGGTCCCGGCTCGGGAGCGGCGGGCCCACGCCGCTGACCTGGCGGAGGTGGAGGCGGAGATCTCCGATCCTCAGCTCCGAGGAGTCCTTCAGGGTCACCGGGACGTTGCTCTCGATGCGGACGCCGTCCACGTGCGTGCCGTTGGTGCTGCCGAGATCGATGACCTGGATGCGCTCCGGATCGAACCGGAGCACCGCGTGCGACAGCGAGACGTACCCTTCCTGGAGTGTCAGCTCGTTGAGGGCGTTGCGACCGATGCGCACCGGCGAACGCTGGAAGGTGTGCTCGGTGAACTGGTGTGTGGCACAGTTCTCGACGCGGACGGAGAGCATGCGCGCAGGGCCTCGATCAGAGCCTACACAGAGTCCAGGCGTTTCGAGCACCGCGTCTGCCACCGGGGCCGTGCCGGCGAGGTCCCATGCGTCAGCTTGACCTCGAGGTGCCCGTCCCGGCGGACCGGGCCGAGCTCCTGGCGGACACCGCTGGCCGGCTGGGGGTCAGCGTCTCGGACCTGCTGACCTCCTCGGCGGCCGCCTACGCCCGGAAGGCGGCCGGCGGTGCCACGCCCCGCGGCAACTCGGCGCTTCGCCGGACGATGGGATGGGGCGCTCGCCCACCCGAGGGGCCGGAGGCCGAGCGGATCCCGGTGCGCCTCGGTCCGGACGTGCTCGACCTCATCGAGTCCGCGCGGCGCGCGGTGCGCTGGGAATCCGCCGATGGCACCACCGCCCCGGTCACGCTCGAGGAGTACGTGCTCGGAGCGGCCGAGCGGATGATCAAGAGCGGGTCCCCCCCGACCCGCAAGGCCCCGGGCGAGACGAGCGCGGGGCCGTCGCCTGCTCCGGCCTCCCCGGCCCCGCGCCGCGCTCCTCCGCCCATCCCGCACCTGCGCTGGATCCTCCTCGGCGCGGGCGCGCTGACGGCGGTCTTCCTCGTCCTCGCGGTGGTGCTGGTGCTGAACCGGCGCCCCCCGCCCCGTCCCGAGGTCGCCTCGCCGCCTGGCCCGACGGCGGAGGTCCCGCTCCTTCCGCCTCCCGGAGGCACGAAGGATGCGCCAGGGGCGCCCGACGTGCCGCCCGCGGACCCCGGCCGGGCCGGGGAGGCGGTCTCGCGCTGGGAACGTCAGGCCGACGGCTCCCGCCCCCGGGGCAGCGGCCGCGACCACACCGAGCAGATCGACGACATCCTCGCCGGGCACCTCGGGGGAGCCTCACGCGAGGACGCGTACGCCGGCGCCATCGCGGCCGCGGTCCGGGACGTGGCCGACCTGTACCCCGTGCCCCCGGCGCTGGTGAAGGCGGTGATCCGCCGCGAGTCGGCGTTCAATCCGCGCGCCCGGTCGCGGGTGGGGGCCATCGGGCTGATGCAGCTCATGCCCTTCAACGCCCGGAAGGTGGGGCTGCGCGAGTCCGAGCTCTGGGACCCCGAGCGCAACATCCTCGGCGGCACACGGCTCCTCGCCGCGCTGCTGCGCTACTACAACGGTGACATGGTGGCCTCGCTGGCGGCCTACAACGCGAAGCCGCGGAACCCCTTCGCCCCGCTCCCGAAGAACGGGGAGACCCCCGAGTACGTGACCATGGTGCTCCGGTACTACGACGAGTACACCCGGCAGCCCGCAGCTCGCCCCGGAGCCCGCCCCGGTTCACCCTGAGCGGAATCGGGTGTGTCGGGAGGGCCCCCTCCGTCGCCTCCGGCGTTGAAACGCTCCTCGAGGCCAGGTCAACTGTCCGGCCCGAGTCAACGCTCCAGCCCCGGAAGGACCCGTGTCGCTCCAGCCCGGCACGCTGATCGGTCGCTACGTGGTGGTGAGAAAGCTCGCCGAGGGCGGGATGGCGGAGATCTTCCTCGCCGCCGCCCAGGGCCCCGAGGGCTTCGAGAAGGAGGTCGTCATCAAGCGGATCCGCTCCGGGTTCGCGGGCGACCCGTCCTTCATCCAGATGTTCGTCGAGGAGGCGAAGGTGGTGAGCCGCCTCAACCACGCGAACATCGTCCAGATCATCGACTTCGCGCGCCACGAGGAGACCTACTACCTGGCGATGGAGTACGTGCGCGGCCGCTCGCTCTCCGAGGCGCACAAGCGCGCCCGCGAGCTGAGCGTCCCGCTGCCACCGGTGCTGGTGGCGCACCTCGGTCAGGAGGTGGCCCGGGGGCTGGCCTACGCCCACCGCCTCAGCGACGGAGGCCGTCCGCTGGAGCTCGTGCACCGCGACGTCACCCCGCACAACGTGCTGCTCTCCTACGACGGGGCGGTGAAGCTCACCGACTTCGGCATCGCCAAGGCGAGCAACCGCGCCACCAACAGCGGGATGCTGAAGGGAAAGTTCGCGTACATGTCGCCCGAGCAGGCGCGGGGCGAGCGGGTGGATCCGCGCACCGACGTGTTTGCGCTCGGGGTCACGCTCTGGGAGCTGCTCACCTCGGGGCGGCTCTTCGACTCCGAGAGCGACATCGGCGTGCTGCGCGCGGTGCAGGAGCGGGAGGTCCTTGCGCCCTCGGTGCTGAACCCCGAGGTGGACGAGGAGCTGGACCGGGTCATCCTCCGGGCGCTGGAGCGGGACGTGTCCCGGCGCTACCAGTCCGCCCAGGAGCTGGAGCGCGCGCTCGCGCACGTCGTGCTCCGCACCGCCCGCTCTCCCGACGACACCGACGTGGGGGCCTGGATGCGGGAGCTCTTCCCCATCGAGGCCAAGCGCGCCGAGCCGAGCGTCTCGCGGTCCATGCCGCCGCCGCAGGACCCCGGGCGGCGCCCCACGCCGCTGCACGTCGCGGCCGCCACGGAGGGCATCGCCGAGGAGATGGCCGGGCTCGAGCCCGAGGTGCCGCCGGACGCGTACTCGGTCACGGCCAGCGGCCGGACCGTGCTCTCGGGGGGCACCGCGCGCGACGAGGCCTCGCACCGGACGCCCGTCACCCGGACGCCGGTGACCCAGAACCCCGTGCGGCCGAAGCCGCCCGCAGCGCCGCCGCTCGCCGAGCGGATCGAGCAGCTCCGCGCCGCCGCCGTGAAATGGGTCGGAGGCCATCGCGTGCCCGCGGCCGTCGGCGCTGCTGCCGTGCTGCTGTTCGTGGCGGTGGGGCTGACCTGGACGCTGGCTCGTCGCGGCGGCTCCGGCCCGTCGGCGCCGTCTGCCGGCGCTCGCGAACCCGCCCGTCCCGACGACGTCGCGCTGAACCTGACGCCGGGGTCGGAAAAGAAGCTCGAGCCCCCGCCGCCGCCTCCGCCGGACCTCCCCACGCCGAGCACCGAGCCCGGCACGCTGGCCCTGACGGTCATCCCCTGGGGCGCGGTGTACGTGGACGGCAAGCTGGCCCGCGCCGAGCACGTGGGCATGCACGAGTACGTGCTGTCGCCCGGAACGCACCGGGTCCAGATCAAGGGGCCGAAGCCCAGCGAGTTCGAGGTGGAGATCCGTCCGAACGAGCGGGAGACCCGGCGCGTTCGGGTACGCTGATCGGCACATGCTCGGAACCCTCCTGGTGCTCGCGCTCTCGCAGAACGGCGATGCGTCCGTGCGCCGCACTGCCATCGTCGGAGTGGACGGGTGCGAGGCGCCGCTGGCCAGGAGCCGGGTGACGTTGCTCCGCGAGCAGCTCGCCCCCCGGATGCGTGGAGCTCTCCTCTCCGAGGCCGACACCGCCGGTCGCCTCGGCGGGCTCCCTGCCCGCAACCTTCCCGACCTGCGGCGCGCCCTCGACGGCGCCCGGGATGCGTTCTACGGCGGGCGTGCGCAGAAGGCGGTGCAGGAGCTGGACCGGATCCAGGACGAGGCCCTTCGCCTCTTCCCCTCCGACGAGCGGTGGGCGCTCCTCCGCGACGCGCTGGCCACGCGCGCGCTGGTGACGATGAAGTCCGAGCCCCAGGCCACGGACCGGACGCTGCGGCGACTCCTCACCCTGGACCCCGGCTTCGAGCCCGACCCCGGGGACTACCCGCCGTCGTACCGGAAGGCGGTCGAGCAGGCGCGCGCGGCGGTGAAGGCCGCCGGGGTGAACCGCCTCGACGTGAAGGTGGAGCCGCCGGGAACGCCGGTCTTCGTCTCCGGCCATCCCGCGGGGAAGGCCCCGGTCAGCGTGCAGATGCCTCCGGGCGACTACCTGGTGGAGGCGGCCTTCTCTCGCCGAGGCGTCGGCCGGGTGGTGACGGTGCCCCGCCCGGGCGATCCGCCCAACGCCGTCACGCTCTCGTCGGGGCTGGAGGGGGCCGTCGCGCCCGGGGCAGGCCCCTGCATCGCGGTGAAGGGCGGGCGCCCGGAGCTCCTGGGTCGGGTGTTCGACCTGCTCGGCGCCGAGCGGCTGCTGCTGCTCCGTTCCGAGCAGACCGCGTCGGGCCCGTACCTGATCCTCACCGAGTGGGATCCGAGGAGCCGCTCGGAGAAGGGCGAGCTCCGGGCAAGCATCCCGAGCCCCACCCTGCAGGACCTCGCCGCGAAGGACCTCGCCGGGCGCGTTCAGCCCTGAGGTCCGCCTTCAGCGCAGGAAGTCCTCCAGCCGGGTCCAGAGCGAGGGGTGGTCCACCCGCATCCGGCCCCCGTCGAGGGTGATGGAGCGGTCGTCCTGCGCGCGCCGCACCACGTTCCCCGCGCCCCCCGGAGCATTCGGGTCGCGCTCGCGGATCGACAGCTGCTCGTGGACCGCCAGCGCCGCCGGACCCGGATTGAGCGTGCTGTCGAGCTCGAAGACCCGGATGATGCCCGGCCCGCCGCTCCGCTCGACCTGGCGGTGCGCCCAGACGATGGCAGGTCCGGCGCAGGTCCCGGTCAGGGTGGTGAACGGCTCGCCGATGAACCGCCGTCCCCGCTGGGGCACGAGTCGCACCGGCCGCTGGCACACCGAGCCCTGACACCGCTGCCCCTCGAGCAGCGCCACGTCCACTCCGCCCAGCCGCTCGAGGCGGAGCGAGGCACGGTCCGGAGCGCCGCGCGCCGTTCCCAGCGCCACCACGGCGAGCGCCCCCGGGTCGACCCGCACCAGGGCGAGGGGACCCAGCGCCTCGCCGTCGGCGGTGCCGAGCACCGGCATCCAGACGAGGCGCTCCCGCTCCGAGAGCGTGGCCACGACCGCCGGCGGAGGACCGCGCCGGGGAAGCGGCTTCGGCGGCGGCTCCTCGCGAACTGCGCAGGCATCGTCCACCTCGGACCAGGCCACCGGGGCACCGGTGCAGTCCAGCGCGGCGCCGGTCAGCGCCTGGGTGCGCGGGTCGTAGCCGTGGAGAAGCAGCGCTGCCCACTCCTCGGGCAGCACCTCGGCCGGGGCATCCGCGGCACGCCGGGCCTGGCACAGCGCCTCGGGAAGAGGCGGACCGTGGGAGCAGGCCGCGAGGAGGACGAGAAGCGTGAGGGGAGGTGCCCAGCCGGGCCGGATCATCGCACCCCCTCGAAGGCGAAGGTCCACCGTCCCTGGTCTGCCAGCCCGACCTCCAGCTTCGCCGGGACGGTGCCGGCGGCCATGTGGGTGAGGAGCTCGCGCGACAGCTCGGGAAGCAGCGAGCTCCTCAGGATCTGGTCCACGTTCCGGGCGCCGGTCTCGCTCTCGGTGCAGCGGGCGGCGAGCGCATCGACCGCCGCGTCGGCGAACCGGGCCTGGATGCCGTGCGCCGTCTCGAGCCGGGAGACGAGCCCGGCGAGCTTGAGCCGGACGATCTCCTTCATCACCTCGGGCCCGATGGGCGCGTAGGGGACGATGGTCATCCGCGCCAGGAGCGCAGGCTTGAAGTGGGCGCTGAGGACCGGCCGGATGGCGGCGGTGACCTCTTCCGCGGTGGGAGTGGCGCCGTCGGAGAACAGCTCCACGGTCTGCTCGGTGGCCAGGTTGCTGGTGAGCACGACGACCGTGTTCTTGAAGTCGATGGTGCGACCCTCGCCGTCGTTGAGGACCCCCTTGTCGAACACCTGGTAGAAGAGGTTCATCACCTCCAGGTCGGCCTTCTCGCACTCGTCGAGCAGCACGACCGAGTAGGGCCGCTGCCGCACCGCCTCGGTGAGGATGCCACCCTCCCCGTAGCCGACGTACCCGGGCGGCGAGCCCACCAGGCGCGAGACGGTGTGCTTCTCCTGGAACTCGCTCATGTTGATGGAGGTCATGAAGCGCTCGCCGCCGTAGAGCGCGTCCGCGAGGGCGATGGCGGTCTCGGTCTTCCCCACACCCGAGGGTCCGACGAAGAGCAGGACTCCCACCGGGGTTCCGGGGTTGCGGATGCCGGCGTGGGCCGTGCGGATGACCTCCGCGACGGTGCGGATCGCCGCCGGCTGGCCGCGGATGCGCTTGCCGAGCGTGTCCTCGAGCTTCAGCACCCGCTCGGCCAGGTCGCTGCGCATCTTCCCCGCCGGAATCCCGGTCCACTGCGAGATGACCTGCGCCACCGCGTCGGCGTCCACCTCGGGATGGACGAGCGTCCGGTCTCCGCGCGCGGCGGCGAGCTTCGCCCGGACCTCGCGCACGGTGTTCATCGCCGCGTCCCTGGCCGGTCCCTCCGGCGCCGCGCCGAGGGCCTTCTGCGCCTCTTGGAGGGCGCGGACCTCGGCCAGCTCCGCCTCCCAGGCCTGCTGCAGCTCGCTCTTCCTTCGCTCGGCCGAGGCGTGCGCCTGGTCGATCCGCTCCACCGAGCCTTCCTCGATGGGGTGGGCCTCGGAGCGGTCGCGGGTGAGGCGCTCCTTCGCCTCTTTCAGCGCCTGGAGCTCCGTCTCGAGCGCAACCAGCGCGTCGGGCCGGGTGGCCAGCTCCATCTTCACCCGGGCGCTCGCGGTATCGAGCAGGTCCACCGCCTTGTCCGGGAGCTGCCGGCCGGAGAGGAAGCGCTGGCTCAGCTTCACCGCGGCCACCACCGCCTCGTCGCGGATGGTGACCCCGTGCGTCTTCTCGTAGAGCGGGGCAAGGCCGCGGATCATGGTGATCGCCACCTCCTCGTCCGGCTCGTCCACCTTCACCGGCTGGAAGCGGCGCTCCAGCGCGGCGTCCTTCTCGAAGTACTTCTTGAACTCGCTCCAGGTGGTGGCGGCGACGGTGCGCAGCTCACCGCGGGCCAGCGCGGGCTTGAGGAGGTTGGCGGCGTCGCTCCCCCCGGCCTGCCCTCCGGCGCCGATGAGGGTGTGGGCCTCGTCGATGAAGAGGACGATGGGCACCGGCGAGGCCTTCACCGCGTCGATGACCGACTTGAGGCGGTTCTCGAACTCTCCCTTCACACCGGCGCCCGCCTGGAGCGCGCCGAGATCCAGCCCATAGAGCTCCACCGTCTTCAGCGAGTCCGGCACGTCGCCCGCGGCGATGGCCCGGGCGAGCCCCTCCACCAGCGCGGTCTTCCCCACGCCCGGCTCGCCCACCAGGATGGGATTGTTCTTGCGGCGGCGGGCGAGGATGTCGATGACCTGCCGCACCTCGCGGTGCCGGCCGAAGATGGGGTCGATGAGCCCGTCGCGCGCGCGCTGGGTGAAGTTGGTGGCGAACTTCTGCAGCGCCTCGGGAGTGCCGCCCGCCTTCCCGGGCGAGGCGGCGCGACCGGCACCGCTCGCTCCGGGCGCGGGCGCGGACTCCTCGGTCTCCACCCCGGGCGCGAGCGCGTCCTCGAGCGTGCTCCGCAGCTCCTCCTTCGAGATCTCCTCCAGCTCGGGGTAGGTCTCGGAGGTGTAGCGCCCCGGCCGGAGGATCAGCTGCGCGAGCAGGAACCCGGAGCGGAGCCTGACCGCGCCCCAGTCCACCGAGGCCACCACCCAGGCGTCCTCGATCCACTGAAACAGGCTCTCGGAGAAGACCGGGCGCCCGGCGTTCCCGGTGCGGAGACCGGTGAGCACGCGCTCCACGTGGGCGAGGAGCCGGTTCCGGTCCACGCCGTGCTGGTGGAGGAGCCGCGCCGCGTCCCCGCGCTCGTCCTCGAGCATGGTGCAGAGCAGGTGCTCGACGACGATCTCGTAGGCGCGCGAGTTGGAGGCGCGTCCCACGCTGGCCTCGAGCAGGCGGGTGGTGGTGGGGGTGAGGCGGCGGACGAGGGCTCTGGGCTCGACCAGCATGGCTCGTGTCTCCTAGGCCGCCGCGGTCCGCTCCGGGTGGAGCGGGTCGACGACCAGCACGGTCTGTTCGCTCCGGGAGCGGAGCCAGCTGCTCCGGCCCAGGCGAGATGTTCCCTGCGCCGAGAGCTGCAGTCCTGGCGTCTCTCGGGGAAGGAGGGTGACGGCGATGAGCCAGTCCAGCGGATCACGCACCAGCCAGGCCACCACCTCGCAGGTGAGCGCGAGCAGCTGGCCGCCCGCTCGGAACTGCTCCAGCACCGACCACGTCGTCGGGCCGACGGTCACGGTGAAGCTGCCCGCGCGGTCGTAGACGCGGTGGCCGACGAGGAGGTCCTGCCCGAGCACCGTGCAGCGGCTGCCCAGCCGGGTCCAGTTCTCCGGGTCCACCTCGGTCCACCGCCCGGTGCACTCCACCACCCGGACGGTGGCCTCGCCGAGGCTCGGTCCGAGCACGCTCCGCAGCGCCGCCTCCAGCTCGTGGGGGCCGCGGCTCTTCCGCACCAGCAGCGGGGCCAGCCGCAGCAGGTCGCCGCGGGAGAGGGCTCCGCCCCAGCGCTCCGGGCTCGCGTCCACGCCGAGGAGCGCGAGGACCCGCGTGCTCCAGGCGTCCTCGAGGCCACGGGTGTGCTCGGTCGAGGGCTGGTAGCGGACCACCGCGCGGAAGAAGAGCGAGAGCAGCCGGTGGTGAAAGAGGTCGAGGAAGTCTCGCCGGAGCGGCTCCTCCTCGTCCTCGTGCAGCACCTCCTCGGCCATGTAGCCCGGGAGCGGCGACATGCTCCCCGACAGCCCGAGGAAGCCGCTGGTGAGGAGGTAGCGGGCGGTGTCGCGCTCTCCGCCGTCGCGCTCGAGCGCCACCACGTCGGCCGAATGGAACTGGAGCCCCCGGTCGTGGCGGAAGCGGATCTGCTCGCCGGAGAGCGGCCCGTCGCCGCCCACGCGCACCGCGTCCGGGGTGAGGCGCTCGAGGAGGCGCACCAGCGGCACGAACCCGAGCCGCAGCGCGAGGAGCGCCCCGGCGCCGGGAGGCTCGCTCACAGGAGCGGCTGGCTGCCCGTCCGCGGAGTCCATCGGGTCTCGGTCCTCGAGGGGAGCTGCAGGGTGGTGAGGCTCTGGAAGGCGTTGAGGGTGAGGTGCGCGGCGAGGAGCTCATCGAGCACGGAGCCGAAGAGGAACGCGTCGCCGGGGCTGACGAAGCCGGTCTCGTCCAGCTCCACCACGGTGTGCTGGCCGCGCACCACCGCGCCCTGGTGGAGTCGCCGCGAGGGCTCGGTCCGGACGCGCCCCACCGCCTCCGCCCGGCGGGTGTTCGCCCGGCCCACCGGCTCGTCGCCGAAGGCCTGGAAGTTGTAGAGGCCGACCAGCGCCGAGAGCAGCCCGTCCTCGGCCAGGGAGCGCTTCACCAGCGCCACGTGGGCCAGCACCCGCCAGAGCAGCTCGCTGCCCAGCGGCGGGCGCAGGGGCTGGCTGACCGGAAGCAGGTTCTCGAACTGTGCGAGCGCCGGCGAGCTGGGCGCGGGGACGCTGACGTCCTTGAGCCGGAGCCGTCGCGGCAGCCCGCGGTGGGTGCAGGTCAGCTCGAGCGACAGGGTGCGCTCCTCCAGCCGCGGCTCGACGTCTCGTGGAGTCTCGAGGGACAGATAGGTGTCCACCCCCTCGTCGATGGGCGAGCTGCTCCGGCGCAGCCGGTAGAACGCGCCGCCGCCACCGGCGTGGGCGAAGGCGGTGAACGGCTGGAGGGTCTCGCGCTCGGCGGTTGCTGCCCGGGCCGAGAGCACCTGGTCCACCGAGTAGACCTCCATGTGCCGGGGGTCCACCCCCGCCGCACGGATCAGCAGCTCCTGGCCGGGGGCGTTGAACCGCAGCGGCTCGGCATCGGCGCGAAAGAGATTGATGGCCGGGGTGCAGTGGAGCCGGAACACGTCCTTGGGAACGCGCTGTCCGAGCGCGGGCGGGCGCTCGAACTCGAACCGCACCTCGAACCGCTCCTTGAGCGGGACCTGGTCGAGGCCGGTGAGCTCGAAGAAGAGGAACTTCTCCGGAAGGGTGAAGTACTCCTGGAGCACGCGGTAGCCCGGGGAGGACAGAGGCGGCCAGGGGAAGAGCGCCGACCCGGGGTCGAACCCCACCGGGCGGATGCTCCCCGGAGGCAGGCGCACGCCGGCAGCGGTGGCCCCCGGCTCGGTGACGGACACCGCGCGGCAGTGCCGGAGCAGCCAGAGGAGGAGGGTGGCGGAGAGGGCGTACTCGCCATGGATGTAGAGCCGGAGGCGGCCGTGCTCGGCGAGCGCCTTCAGCCCGGGCCCCGGCGCGCTCACCACCATCCGCAGCACCGGGGCGGTGGCGGACGGCGTCTCGTGGATGACCTCGTCCACGCTGACCGGCAGGAGCGTCAGGTCCTGCGTGGTGCGGAAGAGGAGCGAGGTCTCGTCCACCGCGACGGTTCCCAGCTCGCTGCCGCGCGGCACCGGCACCGGACCGCGCAGGGCGCGCGCCTGCGGCCGGAACTGGATGATGGTCGTCGCCGGGACCGGCCTCAGGTAGTGGGGCAGGACGAGGTCCGCGAGCTCGTGCACCACCTCGGGGATGGCGTCGTCGGTGCGCTCGCGCACCTTGGCGGCGATGAAGGCGACCCCCTCGAGGAGCCGCTCCACGTCCGGGTCGCCGCTGCGCTCGGCGAGGAGGCCCGCGGTGCTGGGGTGCTCCTGGGCGTACGCCCGCCCGAGCTCGCGGAGGTAGGCCAGCTCGGATTCGTAGTACTTGCTGAACACCGGCCGGTCCCTCTCCTCCCCGGGGCTCTCGTCAGGCCACGGTCACCTGACCCGTCGGGGACACCTCGGTCCTGAAGCGCACCGTGGTCCTCGGTCCATCCGCGAGCTGCGCGGTGATCTCGAACTTCAGGCGCTGCACGTCGTCATCGGGAACGTGGCGCACGCTCACGTTCTTCAGCCGCGGCTCGTAGGTGAGGATGGTGGACCGGATCGACGCGGCGAGGGTGGGGATGCCCTTGGGAAAGCTGTGGATGAGATCGGTGAAGTCCACCATCCCGAACGCCGGGCACCCCGGCGCCGATCCAGCCCGCGTGTTGAGCAGCGAGTGGAGGTGCGCGGCGACGTCGCCCGAAGGATCGCTCGCGCGAGGACGGGTGCGCTGACCCAGTCGATGGAGCAGGCCGCGCACCGGTCAGCCGTTCCCGGGGCTAGGCCTTGCCCGCCCAGTTGTCCTCGTGCTCGATGCCGCCGTTGGTGTAGGTCCAGTTGATGGTGTGGAAGACGAACCCCACCTCCTCCAGGGGCGGCTCGGAGGCCTGCTCCGGATCGAGCGTGTTGAGGATGAACAGCTTCTGGCTGAAGACCCGGCCGCCCTTGATCGCCACGGTGAAGAACTGCTCCGTGGTGCCGTCGCCGGTGGGGTTCGGCCGGTAGAACTTGAAGACGCCCTCTATCTGCTGATTCTCGACCAGCGCCTTTGCCAGGAGCGGTGAGGCCTTGTCGATGCGCTTGCGGATGGTGATCGGCTCGTGTTGCCGCCGTCCGGTGGCCAGGTTGGAGGCCGCCTCGCGAGCGCTGGTCACGCCGGAGCCGAACGAGACGCACTCGATCGAATCCGCACGACCCATGCTCGCCTGGGTGCTCTCCCCCTTGATGTCCGAACCATTCGCCTTCAGGAACAGATGTACCGTCTGAGCCATGAGCTACTCCTTGTCCAGCTTGCCGACCAGCGAGAGGGTGAACGACGCGCCCATGTACTTGAAGTGCGGCCTGACCTGGATGCCGCACCGGTACCAGCCCGGCTGACCCTCGACGTCACTCACGGTGATCTTCGCCGACCGAAGAGGCCGTGAGCTCCTCACCGAAGGCGACGGGTCCTCCATGTCCGCCACGTACTGGTTGATCCAGTTGTTCAGCTCGCGCTCGAGATCGGTGCGCTCCTTCCAGCTGCCGATCTGCTCGCGCTGGAGCACTTTGATGTAATGCGCCAGGCGGGTCATGATGAACATGTACGGAAGCTGCGTGCCGAGGCGGAAGTTGGTCTCCGCCGCCTTCCCGTCCGCGCTCTGACCGAAGAGCTTCGGCTTCTGCGTCGAGTTGGCGGAGAAGAACGCCGCGTTGTCGCGATCCTTCTGGTAGGTCAACCCGATGAAGCCCTCCTCCGAGAGCTCGTACTCACGGCGCTCGGTGAGGCTGATCTCGGTGGGGATCTTCGTCTGGAGAGCACCCATCGCCTGGTACTGGTGCAGGGGGAGGTTCTCCACGGAGCCTCCGGACTGAGGGCCGATGATGTTCGGGCCCCAGCGGAACTTGGCGAAGCTGTCCGAGATGCGGGTGGTGAGGGCAAGCGAGGCCGGCGCCCAGAGGTACTTGTCGTGGCTGTCCACCACGTCCTCGTTGAAGTTGAAGGCCTTCACCGGGATCTGGTTCTCGCCGTAGGGCAACCGGAGCAGGAAGCGCGGCATGCACAGCCCGACGTACCGGGCGTCCTCGCTCTCGCGGAAGCTCTGCCACCGCGCGTACTGCGGGCTCTCGAAGAGCGCCTTGAGGTCCTTGAGGTTGGGGAGCTTGAGGAAGCTCTTCTCGGCGCCGAAGAACTCGGGCGAGGCGTTGGTGATGAACGGCGCGTGCGCGGTCGCAGCGACCGCGGCGCACTTGCGCAGGAGGTTCATGTCCTCCGGCCCCGGTCCGAACTCGTAGTTGGCGCAGATGGTGCCGTAGGGCTTGCCGCCGTACACGCCGTACTCGCGCTTGTAGACGATGTTGTAGAGGCCGGAGTTCGGCAGGTCCGGCTCGTTCTCGAAGTCCTGCAGCAGCTCGTCCTTGCTGACGTTGAGCAGCTGGACCCGGATGTTCTCCCGGAAGTCCACTCGCTCGATCATGAAGCGCAGGCCTCGCCAGGCGGACTCGAGCTTCTGGAACTCGGGCTGGTGGAGGATCTCGTTGACCTGGGCGCTCATCCGCGCGTCCAGCTCGGCGATCATCGCGTCCACCAGCGACTTGTCCACGCGCTCGATGGCCCGGCCCGGAGCGAGCAGCTCGGTGATGAAGGCGGTCACCCCGCGCTTGGCGACGTCGTAGGCGTCGTCCGACGGCTTCAGCTTGGTCTCGGAGAGGATGTCGTCCAGCAGGGACACCTCGGTCGCCTTCGCGCCGGCTCCGCTGGTCTCGGTCTTGGTGTCGGCCATGAGCGTTTCCCGGTTCCTACTTGGTGTCCTTGTTTCCGATGCCCAGCTCCGCCATCAGCTTGGCGCGGGTGGTCTCGTCGCCGAGCAGGCTCTGCAGCTTCTTGCGAAAGGCGGGCACGTTTCCGAGCGGGCTCTTCAGCGCGGTGAGCGCCGAGCGGAGCTCGAGGAGCTTCCTCAGCTCGGGCACCTGCTTGACGATCGCCTCGGGACCGAAGTCGTTCAGGTTCTTGAACTTGAGGTCGACGTTGAGGCTCGCGTCCTTCTCGCCGGAGAGCTTGTCCGGCACCGACGCGGTCAGGCCCAGGTTCTGCTTCTCCAGGACGTCGTTGAAGTTGTCCTTGTCGACGCTGACCGTCTTGCGATCCTCGAGCGATTTCTCGTCGTCGGGGACGTTGGGGTTGTACTCGCCCATCACCAGGATGTTGAGCGGGAGCTCGACCTCCTCCTGCGCACCTCCGAGCTCGGTCTTGTAGAGGATGTTGACGCGCTCCTTCGGAGCGACGGTGGCGTCCTTCCCCATTTACGACCCCCTGCCGTTGGCGCGCCCTCTCGAGGCGCGCGGTGAGTCAATCACGTCTGGACCCGTGCTGCAGCCGATGGCGAGATGCGGCACAACCGCTGGAAATACCCCGCGTCCTCTTCAGACAAGGCGCCACTGGCCCGGGAAGACAACAGGCCCTCCAGGCACTCCGCGGTGAGCGCCGGCTCCCAGGCATCCAGGTCGTGGGCCGTGCATTCTCGTGCCAGCGCCGCGTAGAGCGCACGGGCCACCGCTGGCTGGTTGGGTGCGCAGAGCTTCGCGAGTTCCAGCCTCAGACGAAAACGCGCCCGGCCGCTGTCCGCGATCTGCACGCGCCCCTGTAAAAGAGCCAGTGCCTCCGCCCCTTTCCCCGTCGCGAAGAGGGACTTGGCCTCGCCGACCGCCTCCGCCGTGGGGTCCGTGCCCGTCCCGGAGCCTGGGGCGGTTCCGCCTCCCCCCCGCACCTCGAGGTCCACCCAGGCGCGGGTCTGGGCGTCGGCCACCGGCGAGCCGTCGGAGGCCGAGAGCTCGGCGGCCTCGGGGACCCGGCGCAGCCACGCTCCGAGCTCGGCGATGAGCGCCGCCCGGGCGGCGGTGTGCCCCAGCCCGGCGAGGGCGGCGGCGCTGAAGCGGTGCAGATCCATCTGGAACCGGTGCTGGATCAGCGCCGACTCGGCCTCCTCGAGCAGATCCATCCACTTGCCGTTGCTCGCCAGCGCCTGCATCTGCGCGCGTACGTCCGCAGGCAGGCCCGGGAAGGGGCAGCGGCCGTCCGGACCGCGCGGAGGCGCCTGGGTCAGGTGGAGCCAGAGCCCGGTGCGCAGGAGCCGGTAGGCCACCGGATCGGCGGGGCTGGCCCGGCGAACGTCCGCCGCCGCCTGGCAGAGCGCGGCCCCGACCTCCCGGAGCCAGGCCGTGGCATCTGCTCCGCGCGCCGGCAGCGCCGGGGCCGCCACGGGTGCCGATGCGGTGGCGGGCGACGACGCGGGCGTGCCGGCGGCCCCCGGAGCGGCCGTGGGCTCGGGACCCGGTGGCGGCGGTGGAGGCGCCTCGGGCGGCAGCTGGAGCCGGAGCCGCTCGAGGGCCTCCATCAGCGGACCGAAGGCCGGGCCGCCCTCGGTGAGCCGGGTGCGGCAGACCTCGGCCAGCCGCTGCGCCGCGGGGACGAGGGCCTCGACGACGTCGCGGTCCGCCGGCGCGGGGGCGAGGTCGCCGATCGAGATCGAGACGCGCTGGACGAACCAGCTCACCGCGTTGGCCCGCGCCTTCTGGCGCTTTCCGTCGGGGAACAGAGAGTCCCAGAAGCGATCGGTCAGCTCCGAGACCAGCACCATCCCGTCGAGCAGGCCGGCGAGGCTCTTCTTCGGGGCGAACAGCGCGAAGCCGGTGTACGAGGCCAGCAGGAGGTCCTTGGACTTGGAGCCCAGGAGCTTCTTCCCCAGGGTGGCGACCTGCACCCAGTCCACCGCACCGCCGGTCGGCGCCTCCAGCTTTCCCACCTCCGCGAGGATGCGCTCGTAGTCGGGCTCGTAGCGCGCGCTGCCGCCGGAGGGCGCAGCGGCGGAGATGGGCTCGAGGAGCGGTTGAACGCGCTGGGTCAGGTCTTCTCGGGAGAGGGTCACGGCAGGTCAGCCCTGGAGGAACGCGGAGAACAGCTCGCGAAGGGTTCGTGCCGGGTCGCCCACCGCGGCCCGCTGCTCGGCGGTGAGCGCGGCGAGAGCGGTGTCGGCCGCCGCCATCTGGGTGGTGCGGAGCGGCCAGACGAGGTTCGACCGCGGATCCGGGCGGGCCAGCAGGCCGAGCACCGCCGCCGGCGCGGCGCCCAGGGAGATCAGCAGGCGGGGCGGGGCGGCCTCGGTCCAGAAGAACGGTGGAGGGCTTCGCCAGCGGAGCACCCGCCGCGCGAGCTCCAGCCACACCGCCGGGCCCTCGCCGGCGAGAGGACAGTCGAGCACCACCCGCGTCCGCGCCGGCACCTCGGCCCCATCGGTGGCGCACGCCCCCAGGAACGTCTTGAGCCCGTAGGCCGCTCCGGCGGGCGCCTCGCCCAGCGAGCGCAGCAGACCCCCGGTGGGCTGATCCAGGAGCCGTTCGGTGAGTTCGTCCGCGAGGGCCCACTCCGCCGGGCCGGGCAGAGGAATCTGCCGGAGTCGCTCGAGCACCGCGGGGGCCCCGAGCGTCGTCGCGTCCCGGCCGAGCCGGGCGACCTCTCCGAGGAACAGGGAGAAGGCGAGCGGGGCCCGCGGGTAGCTGCGGGACAGCGCGCCTGCGTCCACCGGGACGAAGGCGGCGAAGGGAAACACCCTGCCCACCGCGTCGCGGCTCGGCAGGAGCGCTCCCACCACCGCGGTGCGCGCCCCGGGCACCACGTGGACGAAGCAGACCGGAAGCGCGGGCAGCGCCGCGCCGGTGCGGTACATGCCCTCCTGGGCCTCCTCCAGCCACCGGGAGAACTCGACCGCCGCCGGATCGACCACGTTGACCCGGAGGAAGTCGCCCTGGGCGGGAATCTTCCCGTAGACCGCTGGAGCGAGGGCGCTGGCCACGGCGGTCACTCGCAGGCGCGGAGCGGGACGAGCCCCGGGCCGCGGAAGACGGCCAGGAAGCTCGACTTCCGCGAGCCCTGGCCGGGGGTGAAGGGGGACTCGCCGCGCACCGGCTTCACGTCGATGAGCACCTCGGAGTCGAGCGTCGGCACCCGCCAGGAGAGGGTGAACATGGCCGGGCTGGAGGCGTGGACCGTCCCCTGCTCGAAGAGGCGCAAGAGGCCCCAGTCTCCATCCTGCTGGATGACCTCCACCTTGCCCCGCGGATCGCGCACCCGGATGGAGGCGCCAGGCGTCTTGCCGGGCGCGGGCCACTTGAAGGCTCGCCACTCCTCGGGCCCGTTGCGGTACTCGAACGTGTCGCCGTCCACGGTGAGCGACACGCTCGCCAGCTTCGGCACCGGATGGATGTGCACCGAGAACGGCACCTGGGGGTCGTTGCTCGAGGGCGGAAAGAGCGCACGGGTGACGTCGTTGGCGCGGCCGAGGTAGCCGATGACGTCGGGCGGGTAGACGTGCTCCCCGGCGGGATTCAGGAAGCGGTCGCCGGCGCGGACCACATTGGTCTTCATGTTCGCGTCGAAGAAGGCCCAGATCTGGCCGGTCTTCGGCCGGAAGAAGTCCGCCACGTCCGCCAGCGGCGCCTCGGCGGGCACCGGGGCGAACGGGTAGCGTTTGGAGAGCGCGCGGAACGGCTCGCCCACGCCGTTGCAGAAGTTGCGGAGCGCCTCCGACTTCTGGGCGCCGGTCACCACCCGGTACGCCTCCTCCAGGGGAGGGCTGGTCAGCTTGGACAGGACGGGGCGGAGGAGCCCCGCGTTCTGCGAGGCGAGCAGGCCCTCCAGCGAGGCCCGGGCGGACTTGATGCGCAGCGCGAGCCCCGAGGCGTCCTGGGTCTCGGCGCGGAAGCCGTCGCGGAGCACCACCAGCTGCTCGTAGTAGCGGTCGATCGGCGCGGGCTGCTTCTCGCCCCGGCTGACCCCGAAGCTGGTGAAGGGGTCGAAGAACTGTCGGAGGTCGGTGGCGGTGAGCAGCCGGTCCGGATCGTTCCGGTCGCCCCCCGGCACCGGCACCTGCGCCGCCGGGGTGGTCTCCAGCTTCTTGAGGAGCCGGTCCTTGAGGTCGAGGCCGATCTGCTCCACCCGGCCCTCGAGCCGCGTGTTCTCCGCCACCCGCTCGAAGAGCACCGTCAGCGGGGGAGTGCTCCCGCCGGTCAGGTCGTCCAGGAGCGCCTGCACCTTGGCGCGGTCGCCGCGCATGGGCTGAAGCTCGATCGACTCGAGGAAGCCCCGCCACTCGGCGATGTACGCCTTGAAGTAGGCGGACTCGAGATCCGCGGGCGTCGAGCCCGCCGCTCCCGGCGCCGCGAGCACCCAGCCGTCCGCGTCCTTCATCCCCGCCTTCAGCAGCTCGCCGACCCTCCCGGTGTAGGCGCGCTTGGTGAACGCCGCCCGGACCCGTGACTTCGAGGTGTACTCGGGCAGGCTCCCGCCCAGCAGGCCGGCGAGGGTGAGATCCTCCTGCTGCTGCCCGGCGGCGGCGATGACTCGCTCCAGCGCCAGGTCGGCCAGGGGGAGCCCGCGCAGCACGGTCCTGCTCCGCTCCACCAGCCGCCCGTCGCGGGGCAGCGCCAGCCCGGGGTCCTGTGCCAGCAGCCGGAGGTAGGTCGCGACGTGGGCGCGGAGCGCCTGGCCCTCCTCGCTCGACTCGGAGAGCGCGCGGGCGAAGTAGGGGCGGGTGATGCGGGTGAGCATCCACTCCCGGGTCGCGTCGTCGAGGGGCGGCTCTCCGTCCTCGCGGGGCGAGGTGAGGAGGAGGTGGAGCTTCAGTGCTTCCCAGTACGGCAGGTGCGTCCGGGCCACCAGCTTCGGCGGCGGCGCCTTGACGAAGTCGGCCAGCTCGCCGTCGCTGAGGTCGAGCACCTGCTTCACCACCAGATCGCGCACGGTGGCTCCGTAGAAGGGCCGAAGCTCCTCGAGCACCGAGTCGCCCTGCCACATCCCGAAGCGCATCGTCAGCGGGGGGCCCTCGGTCCTCGTGGCCAGCAGCTCCTCCAGCCGGGCGCGCAGCGGGGTCAGCGCCTTGAGGGTGGCGGTGGAGCTCCCGAGCTTGCCCTTGAGTCCGGCGACGAGATCCCGGGTGGAGTGCACCAGCGAGAGGTTCCGGAAGAAGGACACCGCCGGAAGGACGATGAGCAGCGCCGCGAGGGCGAGGCCGCCGAAGGTGTACGCGCGCCGGACCAGGAGGTCTCGCCGGCTGGCGCTCGCGCTGCGCACCGCGAGGCTCTGGTCCTTGAAGATGACCTTCCCGAACACGTCCCGGAGGAAGTAGCTCTTCGGGTCCTGGACCGCGGCCTCGGCCTCGGGCACCGCGCCCTGCAGACCGAAGGCGGAGGCCATCGCCCGCATCACCCGGTCGATGGGACGGCCTTCCTGGGTGCCGCTGGTGAAGTACACGCCCCGGAGCAGCGGGGTGTCCTGGTAGACGTTGGCCGCGAAGACGGTCTGGATGAACTCGGAGAGGTTGCCCCGGAGCGCGTCGAACTGCGCCGGGAACTGGAAGATGCGCTCGCGATCCTCGAGCCGGCGCGCCTTGGCGAGCCGGTCCAGGGACCACGTGCTCACCTGGGTGGACAGCTCGTCGAACAGCTCGGCGAAGGTCTCCCCGGGCGCGCGGCCCTCCGCCACCGGCAGGGTGAAGCCCCAGATCTGTCCCCGCTCGTTCTTCCCCAGCTCTCCGAAGGTCTCGACGAAGCCCGCCAGCAGGTCGCACTTGGTGAAGAGCACGTAGACCGGCAGCACCACCTTGAGCCGGGTCATCACCTCGTCCATGCGCTCGCGGATCCGCTGGCCGAGCGCCGCCGACCCCTCCTCGTCCAGCTCGACGAGGTCGCCCACGCTCACCGCGACCAGCAGCCCGTTGAGCGGCCGGCGAGGGCGGTTCCTCGCCAGCATGTCGAGGAAGGCGAGCCACTCGTCGCGGTCGTTGTCCTCGGTGGTGTAGCGGCCGGCGGTGTCGAGGATGACGGCCTCGTTGGTCAGCCACCACTCGCAGTTCCGCGTTCCGGCGACCCCCTTCACCCCGCGGCCACCGGCGGAGAGATAGGGGAACTGCAGCCCGGACTTGCTGAGCGCGGTGCTCTTGCCCGCTCCCGGCGGACCGATGATGACGTACCAGGGCAGCACCCCGAGCGCGTCGCTCTTGCCGCGGGCGATCTTGCTGGACTTGAGCGCGCTCACCGCCTTGCCGAACTCGGACTGCAGCGCCTGGATCTCCGGCTGCTGGTCCGGACGTGCCTGGGCGGCGAAGGCCTCTCCCTGCGACTTGAGGGTCTTCTCGATGGCCTGCGCCGCGGCCCGCGCCTGGAGCCGGCGGACGACGACGATGGCCGCCACCGCCACTCCGGTGGCGACCGTCGGGACGATGGGCAGCGCCAGGCTGAGGTTGAAGAGGATGGCCACCGTCCAGAGGCAGGACAGGAGCACCACCAGGAAGATGATGCCGAGGATCACTTCCGCGCCCCCGCCGGCTTCACCGCCGCCACCGTCTCGGCCAGGCCGGACACGCTCGAGGCGAGCGCCAGCCGGAGGACCACGAAGAGCAGGAGGGCGAGGAGCAGCGCGCCGCCGGTCACGTAGAGCAGGGTGAGGCTCGCCCGGGCCCGGCCGAGCGCCTCGGTGGGCCGGTCGGCGTGGGGGGAGAGCGTCTCGAGCTCGGACGGCTTCGGCCCGACCTCGCGCTGCAGCGACTCGCCGAGGGTCATCAGCTCCAGCTCGCCGCCGCGCACGCGGTAGCGCCCCTGGAACCCGAACCACAGGCAGAGGGCGTAGACCCGCAGCACCTCGCGCCGGCGCGGGTCCTTGCGGATGGTCTCCAGCCGCTGGAAGAAGCCGTCCCCGGCCGTGTTCTCGCGGAAGTAGTGGAACTGGAGGAGGTGGCCCATCCAGCCCGAGGCGAGCGGCTCGCCGGCGTTGAGGGCCACCTCGTCGGTCAGGGCGCAGATGGCGTAGGTGACGTCGTCCACGTCGGCGTGCGGCAGCCCGGAGTCGCGCAGCGCGCTCTGCATCCGGTCGATGAACGTCCGCATCCGCCGCTGCAGGAGCTCGGGGTCGGGGAGGAGCGTGGGGTCGCTCCGCCTGAGCTGCTGGATGGCTCCGAAGCAGTCCTGCGTGGCGGCCTGCACGACGTCCATCGGTTCTCCCGTGCCCCGGGGGCGGGATCAGCGCCCGGGAATGGCGAGCAGCTCGATCTTGGTGCGGCTCGGGTCGAACGGTTGAGGCAAGTAGATGGCGACAGAGCGATCCCGGAGCGCGTTCTTCCAGTACGGGTCGTCCGTGGCGAGGTTGAAGTAGACGACGCCTGGCCGCACCGCAACCTCGTTCGGCGGGCGGTGGTTGATCTGCAGCGGCACGCCGGGAGCCGCGGCCTGCACGATGCGGGCGATCTCGGTGGTGGAGGCGATCTTCGACAGGCGCGGCAGCTGGTCGGTGACCTGCTGCTCGGCCACCTCGCTCTTCACCGCGAGGATGAATGCGGCGGCGCGGGCCACCCGCTCGTCGTCCAGCTTGCCGATGTAGACCCCGCTCGGGCGCAGCTCGAGGGGGATGGCCAGCGAGCCGCCGCGCTCCACCGTCTGGAGCATCCGCTGCAGCATGGCGAACAGGTCGGCGAAGGTCGGCCCGAGGCGGGTGTACTGGAACTTGGGGAGGGAGAGCAGATCGACTCCCACCGCGAACGTGGAGAGCGCACCCGCGGCGCGCAGCAGCTCCAGATAGAGCGCGTGGGGGTGGACCTCGCCGGTCTCCGCCATGTGGTGGAGCACCGGGATGGCCGAGTCGAGCGCGTGCAGCTGGAGGAACCGCTTCACGTCTCCGGGGGTGAACTCCACCGTCGAGGCATCACGGTGCTTCCGGGCATCGGCGAGCTGCTGCTGCTTGCCGAGCATGACCTGAAGACACTTCCTGGTCTCCTCGAGCAGCCACGGCGAGGCGTCGATGCGGAGAGAGGGCGGGACGTAGCCGGCCTCGAGCACGGAGGCGCCCAGCCCGTCGCGGGTCACCTCGGCGATCTGCAGCGCCTCGAAGTCCTCCCGCGGCTCGCTCCCGAAGAGCAGACGGGTGTTCCTCTGGGCGAAGGGCACCGGGACGATGGAGCCCACCGACAGCCGGTCCGCCACCGGCTGCTCCGAGACCAGGTAGCGCGCCGCGCTCTGGCGATTCCCGTCCTGGGCGTAGCTCTCCAGGCCGTCCCGCTCCTTGGGAACGCCGAGGTACACCTCGACGCTCTTCACCCCCGGCCGGAGCTGGTCGGCCAGCGGCCGGATGGGGGGAGCCTCGGGGTGGCCCCGGTCGAAGGCGAGCGGGGTGCCGTCGGGGAGGATGCCGGAGAACGACAAAAGCTGGAGCTGGCCGGCCCGGAGCGCCTCCTGATCCACCTCCACGTGCAGCACGCCCCACGGGTAGGGCGAGAGCGCCGCCAGGCGGCCGGCGAGGAGCAGCTCGTGGTACGCGTCCTGGGCCTGGAGGTGCTGAGGGGACATGAACATCCCCTCCTTCCAGACCACGCGCTGCAGCGGCCGGCTCACGGTGCGTTCATCCCTTCGGAGGCGGCGTCCGGTTGACCACCCGGACGTCGTCCAGCCCGAACACCAGCACGGTGTCCTCCGGTCCAGGAGCCTCCTTGACCGGGTGCGGCTGGTCACTGCAGCGGTCGGGCTCCACCGTGGGAAGACGCGCGACCGAGCGCCAGGTGGTGGAGGTCGGCTCGCGGAACACGCCCATCACGACGACCGCGGAGGCCTTCGGATCTCGCCGGTACCCGACGATGGTGGTGCCGCCCGGCTCCACGGTGGTGTCCTGCACGTTCACCAGCTCGTCGCCCAGCGCCTCCTGGGGCCGGGTCCGCAGGTCGTTGAAGTCCGCCGCCTCGGCGCGCGCCACCCCGCGGGTCTGGAAGACGAGCACCTGGGTCACCAGCGGCTGGCCGCGCTCGTCGGGGTTGAGGCGCGGGGCGCCCTCGAGCTTGAGGTAGATCGGTGGCGGGTTCTCACAGGGCGGGCGAACGCCGCGCGCGCATCCCATGCCCAGGGAGACGACGGCCAGTCCCAGCGCCCAACAGACGCGAACGCGCACACCGCTTCCCACGACGGCCCGTACCCGCATCCGGCCCCCTCGTTGGGTGTTCGAACGGCGCCCGGACGCTGCCACAGCGGCGACGGCTTGCCAATCGGTGCGGCGGGACGCCCGAGCGTGGCGCGAATGACCCGGCAGTCGCCTTCACCGGAGCGAGGGTTGCCGTGTCCGACTCCACCCGCCTACCCTGGCCGGCCCGGCGGCCGTCGACTCCCCAGGGGCGAGGCGGATGACGAAGCTTGGGCAGACTCCAGGTCCTTGGCTGCTCGCCGGCGGCGCGGGAATCTTCAGCGCCGACTGCGTGAAGGCCCTGGCGAAGGCTGGATTCGAGCCCGGGGACTTCGGCAGCTACGACCACGTGAAGCAGCGGATCCGCGAGGCCAAGCGGCGGGTGCGCGACTGCAAGCCGGGGGCGAAGCCCGGTGAGCCAGGTGGGCCGAGCGCCCACGACGCCCTCCTCGCCCAGTCCACCAACGGGCACCTGCAGCAGAACGCCCTCTTCCAGCGACGCCGCGGGAACGCCTGTCAGAACGAGCCGCCGGGGCCGGGCGGCAAACCCGCGGGGGCCCTCTGCTACGACCTCCAGGAGGCGCCCTGCGCACCGCTCCCCAGGGGAACCGAGAGGGCGAACCGGGGAACGAGCCACTGGGCCTCCGGCGCTGGCGAGAGCGCCGTCGCCGACCGGATCGGGGTTGGCAACCCGGTGACCTCCCGGCAGATCAACAACCAGGCGAAGAACACCATCCGGCTGGCTGCCCAGGGGCCGACCCGGAGCGACGTGAAGGGACTCGACGCGGACGCCAGGCGAAGGCGGAGCGAGGAGAAGGACGCCCGCGCGGCGAGCGCCGGTGAGCTGACAGCGGGGAAGGGCGGCAAGGTCGACGCCGATCAGGAAGGCAAGAAGGCGGCGGTCGACGAGGACTCCGCCGAGAAGTGCATCGAGAGCTGGATGAAGCTGGCCAACGAGGCGATGCGCCGCAAGGTGATGCAGGACTACTCCGAGGAGAACTACAAGAAGACGGTCAAGGACCTGAAGGGCAAGAAGGCCGATGCCCAGAAGCGGCTGGACAAGGCCTACGAGGACATCGCGAAGGCGCGGAAGAACGGCGACGAGGCGGGGGTCAAGGCAGCCGCTCAGGAGATGAACTGGGCGCGCCAGGACCGTGCCGAGGCCGAGAAGGCCCTGGAGTCGGCCCCGTGCCTGAAGGATCAAGTCGGCAAGCTCCAGGCCCAGATGGGAGCGAACGGAGGAGCGATGCCGGCGATGACGGGCACCATCCCAGGCCGAGGCCGCCCGACCATCGGTGGCGATGGAAACAAGGGCAAGAGCGGAGTGTAGTCGCGAGACAGCGAGGAGAGGACCGATGCCCCTGCAGGGCCCCGACGATCAGGCCACGCAGTGCCAGTACACTGCGGTGAGCGGCTTCACGCTCGACGACTGCTGCTTCCTGGGCCTCCGCACGCCGTTCGAGAGCCCATTCTCGCCCTTCCAGCTCGAGTCCTGGCCCATCTACGCCGACACGGAGAAGCTGCGCTACTTCTACGGGACCTCGAACTGGCTGACCGCGCTTTGGCGAGTTCCGGAGGGCCCGCTCTACGTCGGGGACAACTCGGCGGGGAACGTCCGGCGGCTGAAGTCGATGGCCGACGGGAAGAACCCGCACGCCTGGGAAACGCTGAAGGTCGATCTCCAGCCGCTCGGCCTCTTCGCCTTCCCCGATGGCGCGCTGTACGTGTGGGGGCGGCAGGGGGAGAAGACCGCGCTCCGGGTGCTCGACGCCAAGACCCAGAAGTTCAAGGCGATGCCTTCCCCGGGAACGATGTTCGAGCTCTCCGGGACCGCGCCGGACCGACTCTGGGCCGCGGGCGAGGAAGGTCTGCTGGCGCGCTGGGACGGACGGAAGTGGTCGGAGATCTCGGTCGAGACCGAGTCCAACTTCACCGGGCTCACGGTGGTCTCCGACGACGAGATGTGGGCCACCACCGAGGCCGGTGAGCTGTTCGAGGGGAGTCGTGACGGCTGGGCGCTCCGAGCGCGCAATCCGAACAAGGGCGAAGCGCTGTTCGACGTGACGCGCTGGAAGGGCAACGTCTGGGTCGCCGGCGGGGACGCCGGTCTGCTGAGGCTCTCGGGAAAGGGCAAGAAGCTCGAGGTGGTGAAGCCCAACGTCGACGCCGTGTCGCTCGACGGCCGCGAGCAGCTCCTGGCCGCCTGCCCCGGGATGATCGTCGGCACGGCGGACGGAAAGAGCTTCGAGGCCATCGGGAAGGACGGCCTCCTCGAGTTCCGGAACAACGACTCGCCGCTCTGGGACGAGTGAGGAGGGCGTGGGGATGACCTTCAGCTCCGAGGTCGACGCGCGGGTGCTGGCCCGTGATCCCCTGGTCACCCTGGCGCGGGTCGAGCTCGGGGCGACGCTCTACCTCGACGAGCCCGTGCACTGGGCGAGGGAAGGCGCAGCCCGGGCGCTGGAGGTGTTCCTCTCCCGGACCCCGGCCGAGCTTCGCTGCTGGTACACGACGTCGCATCTCGACCACTGGGTGCGGGCGCGTCCGGCGCTCGAGGCGGAGTGGGTCGAGAACCTCCGCATCAGCGGGCTCGCGGCCCAGCCGCGCCATCTCTTCGAGTTCGCGCTCGCCGACGACGCCGGCACGCCGTCGCAGGGCTTCCGGTACCGCGAGGTGGATCCCCGGCGGGCCGAGCGCGCGCCCTACATCGAGCTCACCCTTCCTCAAGAAGCCACCGGCGCCGACCTCGAGACGCTGGTGCGCGAGGTGGCGGCCTGCGGACCGGTGCTCTGCGGCGTCGGCGGCGCGACGGTGCGGTGGAACCCGCTGTACCGCTTCACCGCCTTCGCCCGCATTCGCGGCTGGTGCAAGCGCTTCCTCGGCGTGGACGTCCAGGAGCCCGAGGAGAGCTGCTGGACGGCGCGGGAGAAGCTCCCGGGGAGCAACTGGCTCACGGTCTGCGGTCCGGGCTTCGCTGTCCGCCCCGAGCTGGCGGCGCTGGCGGCGTGGACCGGCCCGGCAGACGCGGTGCAGGTCTCGGAGCTCGGTGGGGGCTCGCTCCTCGTCCGCGCGGAGAAGGAGCCCACGCTCGGCGACCGGAACGCGCTCGACTTCCCGGCGGCCCTGGCGCGGGTGGCTGCGGCGCTCGCGCCTCTCTTCGGCCCGCCTCCGGAGGGCGTGGGCATCTGGCAGAGGCGCATCCCCGGTCCCAAGGAGTGGATGCACCGGCTCGTCGACCCCGAAGCCTGGATCCGGCACGTCCCGGACGTCTAGCGGCCTGCCCTCAGGCGATGTTGCCGAGGCCCATGCTCCCGACGAAGACCACCTGCTGCCCGCCCATCTTCACCACCGGGCAGCCCACGACGGCGCAGGCCTTGGACATGTTCACCCCGGTGAGGATGTCCTTCTCCGGCTTGGAGGGCGGCAGCATCCCCACCCCGGCCTCGTTCCCCTTGATGCCCGAGGCGACCGAGTCGGTGGTCATCACCTTCTTGTCCTGGTGCTTGACCCCGTCCGCGGGGCTGTCGCAGATGTTGCTGCTGTCGGTGAGGATGGGAAACGGGGTGGGGATGCCCTGTGGCCCGGCGGGGGGCGGCGGCGCGGGAATCAGGCAGACGTTCGGCGCCAGACCCGCGAACTGCAGCGGCTGGGACTCGGTGGCGACCTCCATCATCATCGCGATCAGCACGGCTTCATCCGTTCTCCTTCCGGAAGGGGAGTGAGAGGAGGACCGCGCCCCGGCGGGCGCGCGCGTCCGAGCCGACGGCGAGCACGTTGCGGGCCGCCGGATCTCCGTGCTGCGCGGCGGTGACCGCGACGACCAGCGCGGTGGGAATCGCAGCGGCGCCGAGGTCTCCGAAGCACACCGGCAAAAAGTCCGTCCGCAGCCTGGGGGAGGCGACCTCCACGTAGTCCTTCCCGGCGGTGGACAGGCCTCCCGGCGCGAGCGCCCGGGGCAGGGCGAGCACCCACTCCCTGGTGCGGCGCTCCTCGTTGTTCACGTCGGCGAGGATCCACTCCAGGGGCGCGCGCGCCTTCTTCAGCACGGCGGTGTGCGCCCGGAGCGCGCGGGTCAACCCGGCGCCGTCCACCGGCGCGTCCGCGGGAAGCGCCTCCTCGTCCAGGACCGCTCCCTCGAGGGTGGCGAGCGCGGGGCTCCGCAAGCGGGTCGCCACGTCGGGGCGGAGCAGGAGGAGGAACGCCGCGCCCTCGCCGTGAATGGGAGCCTCGGGGTGCTCGCCGTCGAAGAGTCGGCCCTCCTCGAGAAGGGCCGCGACGCGCTCCACGTCGTAGGCCGTGTCCACCGCGCCGACCAGGGCGGCGTCGAGCGTGCCTCCGGCGAGCGCCGAGGCTGCCTCGGCGACCGCGCGACCGAAGGCGGCGGGGCCGAGCGGGAGGAGCTGCAGAGCCGGCGCCGCCCCGAGCACCCGGTCCAGCTCGCGAGCCACCACCGCGGGCGCCGGTGGATGACGGGCGCTGGTCGCGAGGCCGACGCCGACCCGGAGCCCGCGGAGCGGGGCGAGGTCCGCTTGCAGGGCCGCGAGCGCCCGGCGGATCAGCGCCGCCTCGCGGGCGGTGCCCGAGACCTTCACGGGAATCGTGCGGTCGAGGCACATCGTGGCGCGCTCGCCGTTGTCGCAGACGAAGGGGCTCTCCACGAAGGGAGAGAGCTCGGCCCGCCAGAACGCCCAGCTCTGCTCCGCGGTGAGGCCCAGCCCGTTGCACGCCGACACCGCGGCGACCACCGCCCCGTGCGACGCACCACGGAAGTAGGAGGCGGCGAGGCTCATTCCTCCTCCCGGAGGGTCAGACCGGTCACCGCCTGGAGGTCGTCAGGGACGGCGAGGCTCGCGCGCCACGACAGCTCGAGCTGGGCCAGGTTCGGCTCGAGCTGCACCAGGTCCATCCGCAGCGGCACCTCGAAGCGCCGGCCCGAGACGCGACCCTCGACGACGAAGTCCCCCGGCGGCAGGGCGAAGCGGAGCGGCCCAGCGACGTTCAGACCGACGCATTCCACCGGCTCGCCCTTCCCGAGCGGCCTCGGGCTGATGAGCTCCGTCACGGCGCAGTGGTTGAAGCGGTCGTCGAAGTCGGCGGGAGGCAGGGGACACCGCTCGTCCGCCCAGCGCTGGTCCATGGTGCCCGCCCAGCGGAGCCGCTGCGCGAAGTGCGCTCCGAGCGGGGCGAGGCCGGCCGGAGGTGGGCGGGACCGCGGCCCGGTGTAGGGATGCTGCGGGTCCTCCACGTGGGGCGCCGGCTGCCCCACCAGCGACTCGGGCCGAATGGCCAGCCCACGGCCACACGGGTTGCGCGGCTCCTGCACCGCTTGCTTCGGGTCCGAGACGTCCATCCCGCCGTACGCATCCTCCCAGCGCAGGGTCTGGCGGACGAAGGGCTGCGGGGGGGTGAGCGAGACCGAGCCCAGCGACGCGAAGAAGGCCCGGAGCCCGAGGACGCGGAGAGTCTTTTGGAGCGGTCCGACGCGGACGCCGACCTCGAGCTCGCGGACCGGGCGCTCGCCCGGGGAAACGGCATCGGCCACCACGATGACGTCGGTGCCCGGCTTGCAGATGAAGCGATCTCCCGGCGCGCGCAGGCTGCTCTTCGGCGAGTCCTCCTCCCAGGGGACGTCCACCGGGCGGATCTTCGCGCCCGGGATGCGCTCGGGGCGGCCGCCCGCCAGCCGGAAGCGCTGGCGCGCCACGACGACCAGCTGCAGCGCACCCGTCTTGGCGAGGAGGGGGAAGACGTCGGCTGCCGCGGACGTCTGCCGCTCGAGGCCGGGAGGATTCATCGCCCCCCCTCTAGCCGGAGGATCCACCTGCCCGCGCCCTCGCGGGTCCGTGCTCGGACTGCGCTCCGCAGCGCCTCGATCTGGCGTGCCTGGCAGCTCACGAAGTCGTCCACGGCGAGTGCCTGCGGCGTCCGGGTGCGGACCACCAGCTCGAGGTGCGCCCGGCGGCGATCTTCCGGCCCGAGGTTCGCCTCGTCGACCTCCCAGAGCAGCGTCTCCGGGGTGAACGGACGTCCCCAGCGCATCCGCGCTCTCCACGGCGGCGCGGGCGCGTGCTTCTTCCACCAGGCTCGCCAGACGCCGGCATCGGCCGAGAGCACCTCGAAGGGGCGTGGCGGTCGCCACGGCTCCTGGAACGGCGGCGCGGGCTCGCGCGGATCCGGCTCGGCCTCGGTGAGGCTCGCCCCGAGGAGGCGCTGCAGCGCTGGCACCGCGGCCGGGTCCGAGGCAAGGTGCGCGAGGAGCGGCTCCACCGCCTCGAGATCTCCGAGCCAGCCGAGGGCCTCGACCAGCACCGGGGTCAGCGGGGCTGCCCACGCCCGGGCGAAGACGGGACGGGACTCGTCGTCGGAGGCAACTGCCGCGTAGAGCGCCGCGCGGGCGAACTCCCCTCGCCCCTCCTGGACCAACCGGAGGGCGGCGGTGGCCGCGGCACGGTTCCCCCGGAGGAGGCCGGTCTGCAGCGCCGCCTCGACGACCTCGGGCTCCGGGTGGCGGAAGAGCTGGTGGAGCGCCGCCGGGTCGAGCGGGCCCACGGCCGCGGGCAGTGCCCGGGCTCCCTCGCGCCGCAGCTCTGGGTCGTCCGTGGAGACGGCGCGCAGCGCATCGGCTGCGGGGAGCGCGCCGCGCGTGGAGAGGGCACGGAGCGCGAGTCTCCGGAGCGACGCCTCGCCGGTGAGCCAGCCCTGGAGGGTGGGGACGGTCCGGGGATGCGGCACGAAGCGGAGCGCCTCGGCAACCGCGTCGAACGAGGCCGGCTCGGCAAGGTCGGTGACCCGCACCAGGCGAATCACCTCGTCGAACATGTCGTCGCCGCTCAGCATCCCGTGGAGGAGGATGGCCGCCCAGGTGAGCTCCGCATCGGGGAGCGGGGACTCGGCGAGGAGACGGACGAGGCGCGGGAAGACGCCGGTTCCGCAGGCGAGGATGGCGTCCACCCGGGCGAAGAGCCGCCGCTCGAGGCCGGCGGTGCTTCGCCAGTGGGCGCCGGGCCCGGGCCGGCGGATGAGCGACATCATCCCCAGGTCCTCGAAGAAGTGTCGCGCCCGCTCGAAACGGAGCTGCTCCTCGGAGATCTGCTCGCCGAGCAGCGGCCGCTCGAGCACGGTGGTCTCGGGGATTCCCGCGGCGAGGGTAGCCGGCGGGGGGGGCGCCACCGGCTCGGTGTCCGCCTCGCGGGCTCCGCGTACGGCCTCGGCCAGGAGCGCCTCGAGGGACACCGGTCCGCCCGGGGGCGGCTCGGCCGGATCGACCGTCACCTCGGGCAGGCCCTCCGGCGGAGCAATGGGAACCGCCGGCTCGAGCACCTCGCGGCGGAGCTCGAGCAGGCGTGGCTCGTCGCGGAGCGCGGGGACGACCGGATGTCCCTTCGTCGCGCCGGGGAGGTCCGTGCCGGCGGAGGGCGGGATGCGCACCGGCCGGGAGAGGTCCTGCACCGCCTCGGCGAGGCTCCGCGTGCTACGGACCACCACCGGGTCGGTGGAGCCCGAGCGCTGGAGCGGGTCCAGCGCCTGCTGCGCGTGCAGGGCGGCCTCGTCCACGGCCTGGCGGAAGGCGGTGGCGTCGTCGGTCGAGGCGAGCGCCCGGTAGAGCAGCGCCACGCTACGGGCGAGCGGGACGGCCGCGGCGAGGAGCGCGACCGAGGGGTCCTTCACCGCGCGTAGGTCCAGCAGCGCGGCGTCCAGCGCGCCCCGGATCCGCAGCACCTCGCTCGTTCCGTCCACGTCTCTTCCCTCGTCCGGCTGCCCGTCAGTTCAGGGAAATGATCCGCGCCAGCACCTTCGCCATCTCGCGCGCCCGCACCAGCGTGCGGATGCCGCGCAGCTCCACCTCGCCGGCCTTGAGCTGGAGGAACGCGGAGGCGGTCTTGAGCACCGCCTCGCTCCTGGCCTGGAGCGAGAAGCGCTCCACCTCGGCCTCCACCACGCCTTGCCGGTCGATGCGCAGGGCCCGTGACGTCTGGACGACGCCGACCAGCACCGATGCCGCGGAGCCGAGCTCCAGCAGCACCCGGGCCCCTGACCCGCGGGCCTCCTCGACGAGCAGCGGATCGACCGACGGATCGAGGACAGCCACGAGATCGCCGGCCGCGGTGCGGACGCGCCAGCCGCTGCCCTCGCGGCCGAGGACCGTGCCGAGCCCCACTCCCGGTGCCGCCTCAGGCCGGGTGACCGACGCCCGCCCGGGCTCGAGCACTCGGAGGGTCGCCGTCTTCGCTCGCGTTCTCATGCCCTTGTCTCCTTTTAGGCGCCGCCCAGCACGCCCTCGTCCAGCTCCACCTTGCTCCCCTTCACCGTGAGCTTCCCGCCGCCGTCGATGGCGATCCCGCTCGACTTGATCACCACCTTGGTCGAGCCGCACGACAGGGTGATGGTCCCGCTGGCCTTGAGCGAGATCTTCGGGGTGGTGACGACCACGCCCTGCTTCGCGCTCACGGTGTGCGAGCCCTTCACGTGCTGCTTCACCGGCCCGGCCACGTTCTCCGCCACGCCGGTGCCGGCCTGGATGGAGAGGCCTTCCTTGAGCTCGACCCGGTAGAGGCCACCCACCGTCTCCAGCTTGGCGCCCTTGGTGGTCTCGCTCTTGCCGCCGCCGATCGCCTCGATGCGGGCAGCCCCCGCCGTCTCGCTGGACTTCCCGCCCACCGCCAGCGAGATGCCGCCGACCGAGTTGACGGCGCACAGGCCGCCGACGGTCTCGGTCACGTTCCCCTGCACCACGGTGGCCCACATGCCCGAGCCGCCCGTGGACGCCGACTCGGCCGCGTCCGCCGCGGTGTCCCCCCCGGAGTCGCCGAGCGCCTTGGCCACGATGCCGCTCGCGAGATCGGAGGCGTCCTGCGCCCCCGGCGAGTCGGCGATCGCCTTGGCGGCCTCGTGCAGCGCCGCGATCTTCGGGTGGTCGCCGCCGAGCAGCGCCGCCGCCGGTCCGGTGATCTGCTGGACGGAACCAAGGGCCTGCCGCGCCTTCTGGACCACCGGGAGGATGGGCCCGAGGAGCGCGGCCTCGGCCCGGCTCGCCGCGGCGGCCGCGGCGCCGGTGGCTGCCGTGATGGCCGCCTTCTTCAGCACCTCGAGCAGCGCCTCGGCCGGGTTGCCGACCTGGACCAGATGCGCGCCGCCCACGGTCAGCGTGCGGCTGGAGATGGCGTCCTCGCTGGCGGTGCCGGAGACGTCCACCGTGCGCTGCGCGGAAACTCGGAAGGTCTCGTCGCCGCCCACGGTGCGGGCCAGGTTCGCGCCCACGGTGACGGTCCGGTTGCCGCCCACCGTCACCGCACGCTGGCCGTGGACGGTCCAGCCCAGGTCGTGGCCGACGTTGTAGACCTTGTCGTTGGCCGCGTTCACGGCGATGTCGTGGCCGCCCCGGACATGCATCTGCTCGGCGCCCGCTGCGTCCTCGAAGACGACCTCGTTGGCCTTGCCGCCGCCCGGAGAGGACTGGGAGGCGTGGAGGGTCTGGGTCCGTCCGGCGGGGAGCGCGACCGGCGGCGTGTCGGCCGAGTTCCACAGCCTGCCGAGGACGAAGGGCCGGTCGATGTCGCCGTGCTCGAACTCGACCAGCACCTCCCAGCCCACCCGGGGGATGAGCACCGCGCCGGTGTTGTGCGGCTGGCTCACGCGGATCCAGGTGCTCGAGGCGTCGTCGAGCTGGCCGTCGCGGTCCCAGTGGAACTGCACCTTCACCCGCCCGTACTTGTCGCAGTGGATCTCCGTTCCCTTCGGCCCGGTCACCCGCGCGGTCTGCAGGCCTGGCGCCCGGGGCCTCGGGGTCAGCCGTTCCGGCCGGAAGGGAAGGTCGCGCGGGACGCAGGTGCAGACCACCCGTACCTCGGGGTTCCCGGTGTCGGTCAGAGGGCCCCGCACCTCCTCGGCGTGGAAGCGGGCCCACAGCTCCACCCGGGTGAGCACGAAGTCGCCGTCGTCGGAGGGATGCCCGGAGAGCGAGAAGCGCCGTCCGGGAACGAGCGAGATCGCCGAGGTCTGGAAGCTCGCGGTCCGGGAGGTGGCTCGCTGCTCCTCGAGGCGCACCTTCACCCGGCGGTCGCCTTCCTTCGGGAGCACGTAGCCCCCGGGGTAGTCGTAGAAGACGCGCTCGACGACCTCCTTCGCCGAGGCCTCCTTCTTCAGCGAGCTGCTGGGCCGTTCGAAGTCGAAGTCGCTCAGAACCACCTTTCCCGGGCGGAGCCGCGCGGTGGAGCGCCAGTCCCAGACCGCGTTCGCCGCGGACTCGCCCTTCGGGTCGGCCTTGAAGGGGAGGGCCTCGTCGAGGAGCTCAGGCAGGTCGGCGCTCCGGTCGTGCAGCTCGAGCACGTGCGTGTCCTCGCCGTGCTTGAAGGCGTAGGCGATGCCCTCGTCCTCCAGCAGCCGGGAGACGAAGTCCCACTCGGTCTCGTCGTACTGGCAGCAGAAGTCCCGGACCGGGTAGCTGGTCTTCAGCGCCGAGACGTCCAGCCACGCGCCGTCGAGGCCACAGTCCTGCCAGACCGTCTTCATGATGTCCGGGACGGACTTCTTCTGGTGGACGCGGAAGCCCTTGCGATGGCCGAGGAGCAGGGTTCCGGCGGGGACCAGGATGGCCCGGTAGCGCATCCGGGTCTCGCTGTCGTCCGCGGCGAGCGGGACGAAGCCGATGGAGGCGCAGGCCGCGTCCAGGTGGCGGACCTGGCCGCCCGGATCCTCGATCTTCACGTGGACCCGGGCCATGGGCGCCGCTTCCAGGTCGAGGTCCTCGGCGGTGAAGTCCACCTCGTAGCGGAAGGGGCGAGAGAGCTCCTCGGTGCCGCGCAGCGCGAGCACGGTGAGGGGACCGTCGTGGTCACCAAACGAAAGCTCTGCCTTGATCTCACCCACGGGCATGTCCGCTAGCCCCCGCTCTCGTGCTGGGTGGAGCCGATCTTCTTCACCCCGGAGAGATCCACCGAGGTGGACTTCAGCGTCACTCCCTGGGGGGTGAGCTCGAGGCTCGAGCCTCCGATGCGGAAGACGAGCCGGCTCTCGGCGGTGATGTTGATGTTCTCCGCCTCGATGCTCACCCCGCCGCCGGCGGTGAGCGCGAGGCCCCGTCCGGCCTGGTCGGTGCGGTCCTCCCCGACGTCGATCTGCTGCGCGGCGCAGTTGGTGACGTGCGCCTTCCCGCAGTCCACCGACATCGTCTTGGCCTTGATGAGCTTCAGCCCGCCGATGGTCTCGGTGCGGGTGCCGCCCACGGTGGAGGCCCGGCTCATCCCCACCGCCTCGAGCCAGGCCGCGCCGACGGTGGTGGAGGAGGCACCCTTGACCGTGCGCTGCAGGCTCCCGATCCCGGTGACGGACTGGAGCCCGCCCACGGTCCGGTCGAGCTTGCCGTTGACCGTCTCCGAGAGGTCACCGCCCACGGTCTGCTTCCGCAGTGCCCCCACGGTCGTCTGCAGCGCGCCCTTCACGCCGTCGGAGAGATCGCCGGTCACGGAGAGCTTGGCGTTCACCGAGACGGTGGTGGTGCGCGCCCCGACCGTCTCCTCGGCGAGGTTCGCCGCGACGGCGATGGTCTGGTTGCTCCCGACTTTCTCCGTGTCGTCCTTGCCGACCGAGACCGCGGCGTCGTGCTCGGCGGAGAAGGTGAAGTCGCGCGAGGCGTTGATGAGGATCTCCTCGGCGCCGGAGGAGTCCTCGAACCGCAGCTCGTTGGCCCCCGAGCCCTTCTCGGTGGTGGCGGTCTGGAAGCTGGAGCGGGTCGCTCCGCCCGGGAGCTCGTAGGGGGGCGGCGCCTCGCCGTTGTAGAGGTGGCCGACGACCAGCGGCCGGTCGCGGTCCCCGAGCTCGTGGTCCACCAGCACCTCGAAGCCCACCCGCGGCATCAGGAGCGATCCCCCGAGCGCGAGCTGCCCCACGCGCATCCAGGGTGAGCTCTTGTCGTCAGTGACGCCGGAGAGGTCCCAGGGGAAGCGGACCTTGCACTGCCCGAAGTCGTTGGAGTGGAGCTCGGCGCCGGACGGGCCGGTCACGAACGCTGGCTGGATCCCGCTCGGCGCCTCCGGGGCCAGCGCGTCGGGTCGCCACGGCACATCCTTGGGGAGGACACCGAAGGCGTTGCCGTAGCTGGCGTGGGCGTCCGTCGACTGCCGCCGGCCCTCGTGCCGAACGGAGACCACGGCCCAGTCGGCGGGGAGCGCGCTCCGCGGGTGGTTGACGAGGTGGAAGGTGCGGCCGGGCTCGAGATGAGGATGGTCGCTGTGGCCCTCGAGCACCGCCCGGTCGCGGCAGAGGAGCTCGAGCTCGGCCTTGGTGCGCCGCTTGAGCTCTCCCTGGTCCTGGCTCGCGCCCGGATGGAGGTAGACCTCTCTCCCGGACGATCCGTCCGCCTTCTCCTTCGCCGAGAGGTCGAGGGAGGGCCGCTTGAAGTCGTAGTCGCGGAGCATCACCGCATCCGGGCCGACCGCGTCCCGAGCCTCGAGCTCGTGGATGTGCGCGGCTCCGGTCGTCCCCTCCGCGGGCGCCGCCTCCTCGAGGTCCTCCTGTTCGGCCACCGGCGCCTGGGCACTGCCGTCGTCGAAGAAGACGGCCTGGTCGTCGTCCCGGTCGGCGGCGCGGACGAGCATCCCGATGCCCTCGCTCGCCAGGAGGCGCAGGACGAAGTCCCAGTCGCTCTCGTTCCACTGGGTGATGACCGACCGCGAGGGGTGCTGGCCCTTCGTCTTCCAGTCCTGGGCCTGCGCGTCGAGCCCCGCCTCCTCGAGCACCGCCTTCACCACGTCGGGAACGGACTTGTTCTGGAACAGCCGCGAGTTCCGTCCGAGCCGGAGCAGCTCGATCCGCGCGGCCACGACCACCTCGAGCATCCACTGGCCGCCGGGGAGCACGGTGTCGGTTGCCTCGAGGACGCGGCCGTGGAAGGTCCGTGCGGTGTGTCCCTCGCCGGTCAGCACGCGGAGGGTCGCGGTCTCGCCGAGCAAGGAATCCGGGGCGATGCGCTCGGTGTCGCGGGTGAGCACGCGTACCGTGCCGCGCGAGCCGCCGTCGAGCGCCTCCTCCCAGCCGAAGGCGAGCACACGCCACCCGTCTGCGGAGTGACCGCCGGCCTCGAACTCGAACTCGAAGGCGCGCGGGTCCGCCATCTCACCCGCTCCGGTAGTTGACCTTGCCCTGGATCTTGACGTTGCTGCCGGAGCCTCCCAGGGCATCGCTCTCCAGCTTCGCCGAGGCCGGAGTGAGGCTCAGCTTGGCGCCCGCGTCGAGCGAGGCCTGCCCGGCGATGACCATCACGGTCTGACCGGAGAGAGCGAAGGTCTTGTCGCACTTGACCGACCACGGCCCGCCGACCGTCATGGCAATCACCTCGCCGCCGCTCACCGCCAGCCCCTTCCCGGTCTTGAGCTGCATCACGGCGGTGGTGAGGATCTTCCCCGTCCCGACCTGCTCGGCCCGTGCCTTGCGGACGAGCTCGACCTTCGCCCCGCCGATGGTCTCGGTCTTCGAGCCGCTCACCGCCTCGACCATCGGGCCCGCGCTGGCGAAGGCGAGCGCCGCGCCGACGCTCCGGGAGTGATCGGCGTTGAAGGTCTCGCTGACCTTCGCCGCGAGCACGTTTTGCAACCCGGAGACGTCCTCCTTCCGGTCGCCGCCGGTGTTCACCGTGTGCATCGCCCCCACGCCCCAGCTCTCCAGAGCGCCCACCTGCACCTTCCGGGCACCCGCGGTCTGCTGGCTGAAGGCCCCGGTGACGTTCTCGCTCAGGCTCCCACCGACATCGAGGGTCTCGCTCTTGTCCACGTGGACGCTGGCGTCGCTGCCCACCTGCTCGGAGGAGTCGACGGTGATTTCCTCCTTGAAGTCGTTGCCGGCGCTCATCGAGAAGTCGCGCTGGGCGTGGACGAAGAACTCCATCCCTCCCGAGCCGTCGCTCATCCGGATCTCATTGGTGCCGCCGCCGCCCGGCGAGGACGAGGACTGGAGCGCGCTGTGGGTCAGGCTCCCCGGCAGCTCGTAGGGGGGCATCGTCTCCTTGTTGTAGAGCTTCTGCAGGACGATGGGCCGGTCGGGGTCTCCGTGGAGAAAGCCGACCTCGACCTCCCAGCCGATGCGGGGCAGCACCATGGCCCCGGAGGTGTTCTGCTGCTGGGTGCGGATCCAGCACGAGGCGCTGTCGTCGATCTTCCCCTCGCGGTCCCAGTAGAAGTGGACCTTCACCCGGCCGAGCGCGTCGACGTGGATCTCCTCGCCCTTTGGGCCGACGACCACCGCGCTCTCCTTCGAGGTGATGCAGGGGCGGGGCGTGCGCCTCGCCGGGCGGAAGGGAACGTCGTCGGGGAGCGCCTCGAAGCGGGCGCGGTAGCGGCTGGTGCCTCCGGTCCCGGCGAGCACGCCGTCGTCGGTGAAGGAGTGCTCCAGCGCGCGGATGCTCCAGCCGCGGCAGAGGCCGGGGGGCATCGCCTCGCTGATCTCGACGATGCGGCCAGGGAGGAGCCGCAGGGAGTTGCTGTCGCCCACCAGGCGGAGCCGGCGGGTGCGGAGCGAGGCGAGCACGTCCTGGGCCCGGCGGGCTCCGTCCTTCGCCTCGCGGTAGCGGCCCGGCTGGTCGACCCACTCCAGCGCAGAGGCGTCTGCCACCTTCTCTGCCGCTTGCTGGATCGTCTTCGGCGACCGCTCGTCCCACTCCCGCATCGTGGCCGCGTCGTGGGTCGTCTGGAGGTTCACGGTGAGGCCGAAGACGAACTCGCCGCCTCCCGGGTCGTCCTCCGAGACCCGGTAGGGCAGAGCGGGCTCGCCCTCGATGGGGGTGAAGGCATCCGGTCCGTCGCCGGCGACCAGCACGTGGCCGTCGTCGGCGTGGGTGAAAAGGTAGAAGATGCCCTCCTCCTCGAGCAGCCGGCTGACGAAGGCCAGCTCGCTCTCCTTCCACTGGGTGACGTACTCGCGCTTCGGATAGCGGCGGGAGAGCTTGTCGAGGTCGAAGGAGGCCGCGGGGAGCCCGGCCTGGGAGAGGAGCTGGCGGACGATGTCCGGCACCGATCTGTCCTGGAAGATGCGGCTCCGGATGCGGGTCGCGAGCCCGTGGAGCCTGGGCCGGAGCTCCACGCGATAGACGTGGAGCTCCTCGACCTTGCCGGCGTAGGACGCGGCCTCGACGATGCCGTGGAAGACGCGGGTCCCCGAACCCTCGGCGTCTTGCAGCTGCACCGCGGCCTCGCTCCAGAGCCAGTCCTTCACCGGGAGGCCCGGGTCACTGCAGACGAAGCGTATCGACACCTCGAACGGCTCGGAGAGCGCCTCGCGCGCTCTCAGGGACAGGACCCGGACGTCGTCCGGCAGGTCCTGCATGCTCAGCTGGGCGACGACCTGCATGCCACCTCACGCCCCGGACACCCGGACAGCAAGACGACGGGGAGCCGCGAACCCCCACCGCCGGGGGGCGCACGTTAGCGCGGGGCGCCGGGTCCAGGCACCCGCCGCAGCGCCCGTCGGTCCACCAGGAGGCCCCGCCCGGCCAGCTCACGGACCCGGTCCATCCACGCCGCGCCCGGAGCCTCTGTCGAGAGGGCCGCCAGCGCGGTGCCGACGTCCGGCGCGGCGGCGAGCTCCCGGAGCAGCGAGAGGTCGTCGCCGCCGAGGGGACAGGCGGCGGCCAGGTCTCCACGAGCGGGCTGGGCCTCGAGGTGCGCGACCTCGCCCTCCAGGGTGAGCTGCGCGGGGAGCCGGAGGCCCGGCAGCGGCGCGAGCGGCACGGCGGCGAGCCCCTCGTCCGGCAACACCGCGGCGTCGATGCCGGAGAGGAGCGCCTCCAGGGCCTCCGGGCCGCGGGGGTGGAGCCCCGGCACCGGCAGCTGGACGGTGAAGGGCGCCCGTTCCCCGGCCCGGCGCACGCAGGCGAGGACGTGCTTCCACTCCCGGGCACCGAGCGCCTCGAGGTGGGCGCGGTTGCGCTCCACGGCCCGGCCGTACTCGGGACCGAGGCCCGGGTCAGCGAGGGCGGCGTAGGCCACCGCCTGTGCGCCGGCCGATGCGCCCGGCGCGACCAGGAGGAGGAGGCCGAGCGCGTCGTCGGCCAGCGCCCTCCGCACCCGCGCCGGCAGCGGTGAGGCCGGCTCGAGCGGCGTGTCGAAGAGCACGAGCGCGGTGCCCGGGTCCTCGAGCAGCGCCGGCAGGGCACCGAGGACGCGGAAGGTGAGCTCGTCCCCCCGCGGGCCTCCGTGGAGGAAGACCACCGTGGGCTGCTCGGGCGGCCGGAAGACGTATGCCGGCTGGGAGACCACCCAGCGAAAGCGCTCCCCCCGCACCGGGGCCTCGAGGTCGCCGACGCGGACGTCCAGCGGGAGCCCGTTGAGGCGGGCGTTGAAGCGGGTGATGCGCGCGGCGCGCGGGTTGAGGTCGGTCGCCACCACCCGGCTCGCGCCCCGTCCGGCCAGCGCCAGGGCGAAGGTCCCGGCTCCGGTCCCGAGGTCGAGGACGGCGCCCTGGCACCGGGCGGGCAGGTTCCGGAGCAGCTCGAGCGTCGTCGGCCCCGGGCCCATGACCGCGTCCGCGCCGGCAGAGGGATCGTCGCCGAGGATCCACAGCCCCTCCAGCGGGGTGAGCCGGAACGGACAGGCGAGACCGCCAGGAGTGTCCTGAAGGAGCCCCGCCTCGACGAGCCGGTGGAGCAGGCCGTCGCCGAGGTCGCGCGACAGCTCGGTGGCCGCGGCCGCGGCCCCGTAGCAGAAGACGAGCGCCATCCGGTCGCCGGGCTCGCCCCGCGAGCGCAGCGTCCAGCGCACCAGCGGCAGCGACACCACGTCCAGCTGCCCCGGCGCCACCGACTCGGCGCGGCCGAGGACCTCGGGGAGGAAGCCCAGGCGAAAGAAGCGCTCCCGCAGCGTGGCGAGCTCGCCGTCGGTGAGGGCCTCCAGCCCGTCGATGGGAGGTGTGCGCATGCTGCGGCAGGGCAGCGTACCTCGTCCGCCGTCCGGGCCCCGTGACAACATGGGTGGTGCCCATGCTCCTCGCCCCCGCCCCCGCCCTCGCCCTGGCGCTGCTCGCGGCTCCTCCCGCCACGGACGACACCGTGGACATCTCGACCGTTCGCGACGGCCTGCGCGTTCTCGACGACGGTCACGACCACTTCCTGGTGCTCGTTCCGTTCGGTGACATGTACGAGCACTTCTACTGGGGGGATGGAAAGGACTTCTGGGCCATCCAGGTGTTCGGCGGGATGCAGAGCGGGAACGAATCCTTCGAGCGGAACTTCTGGGACCCGCGGATCCGCAATCGCAGCCAGGCGAGCTTCGCGCTCAGGGACGGGAAGTACATCCTGAGCTGCGCCGAGCGGGAGACGGCCTTCCAGCCCACCGACTCGAAGCGCCAGGAAGAGCTGCTCAAGACGGCGACCTTCCACACCCAGCGCTGGAAGCGCCGGGCCTACGCGCTCGCGCGCGACAACGGCGGGACCTACTGGTACGTGGACAAGGCGCGCAACGATCAGGTGACCGACTTCCGTCTGTGGTCCGGGCCGCGCGGAGGGCTGAAGCCGCTGCGGATGACCAACGTGGTGAGCGACTCGGCCGGGGACGTGTTCGCGACCAAGAACGGAGACCTCAAGCTCGTGCTCGGCAAGGGCGAGGCGAGCTGGGTGCACGGAAAGAAGGCGAAGGACCTCATCCTCCTTCCACTCGCGGACAACGCGCAGCTCATCTACGGGGATCTGGGCGTCTACACCGGTCAGCCGCTCGGGACGCCCTGCGACCTGCTCTAGGGCTTCAGCGGAACCGCAGCTCGAAGGTCGGTGAGGCCACCGTCCGTCCGTCGGGCATCACCGCGTCGACGTTCCAGAGGAGCCCGCTGCCGGTCGCCCGCTGGCGGACGCCCTCTGGCAGACGCAGCTGCCGTCCGGCCACGCCGACCGCCTGGTGCAGCACGACGAGATCGGGCGTGAGCACCGTCACGTTGTAGCTGGTGGCGCCGGGGACCTCGGACCAGCGCAGCACCGCGTCCTTCTCCGGCTGCACCTCCGGAGATTCCGCGCGCACCGCGGCGGCGTTCCCGCTCCCGCGCTCCACCGGCGGAGGACGGACCGGAGGAGGACGGAGCACCACCCACAACCCGACCGCGGCCATGGCCGAGAGGGCCAGGGGCAGCAGGGTCCGGGTCCGGGGCGTGACCCTGGAGGCGCGCGGCCGGATGGGAGTGGCCTCCGCGGTCCCCGCCTCGGCGGCGGCATGGCGGACGTCGGCGAGGATGCGCCAGGCCTCGGCGCAGCGAGCGCAGGTGGAGCCGTGGTCGGCGAGGGCGCGCACCTGCTCGAAGGGGAGCTCTCCGGCGGCTGCGGCCCAGTAGTCGTCGGCGGGAGGGCAGCCGGCGTCCTCGGTGTCGGGGAGCGCGGCCCGGAAGCGTTGCTCGAGATCGTCCGATGGCCCGGTCATGCGTCCCCCCCCTCGAGGCAGGCGCGCAGATCCGCGAGCCCGCGGTACACCAGGTTCTCCGCCTGCTTCTCGGTCCAGCCGATGGCGGTGGCAACCTCGCCCGTGCGGAAGCCTTGCAGGTGGAGGGTGACGGCAGTGCGGCGCCGGTCCTGGAGCGCGGCGAGGCACTCCAGGAGCTCGGAGCGCGCCTCCGGCCCTGGCGTTCTGTGTTCGCCTGCAGGCAGCTGCTCGGCCTGGCGTTGCTGGCGGCGAAACCTTCGAATCTCGTCGATGACCACCGTGTACGCGACTCTCCAGAGGTAAGACGCTCCACGGGGGGTGGATCCCTCACCGCGGGGCCGTTCGAGGAGCCGGACGAGGGCGATCTGCACCAGATCCTCGCGGTGAGCGGCCAGCGCCGGTGGACAGTGCCGCTCCACTGCACGGATCAGCACCTGGCGGATTCGCTCGATGCTGGCTGGATCTGGGTCCTGGGAGCCCGAGTCGCCCCCCCGCTTGGAAGTCATGCCTCCGAAATCCGAGGTAAGCACAGGGTTCCGATTCGGGTAACCTGTCGGGACGCCATGCGGGGGCGATTTTTTCCAGCGATCGTCCGGGTTTTCGGACGGTGGGGGCTTCTGGGGCTCGTTCTCGCAGGCCCGTGGCAGGGCCGGGCAGCGACGCGGCCGCTGGACGGGTGCAAGCAGAAGGTGCGGATCGAGCCGCGGGTCCTGGGCGGCTACATCTGCTTCCTCGTGCACCAGCGGGAAGGCGCGGACGAGGCGCTCAGGTTCCTCGACGAGCGGATGCGGGTGGACCCGGGGAATCCGCGACCGCACCTGTACGCCGCCGTCCTGCGCACGCTCGGGGGGCAGACCGTGCCCGCGAGCGAGTGGCGGGTGGCGATGGAGGGGTTCGCCCGCGAGCACGAGGTCGCCGGCGAGGTCTACGCCGCGACCTCGCTGGCGTACGAGCTGTGCTCGGGGAAGCACACCTGCGACCCGGAGGCGGACGTGCTGCTCCGACACGCGCAGGAGCTGGCGCGCGCCTCGGGAAGGATCGACCTCCAGCAGGTCGCCGAGATCTGGACGATGAAGCGGGACTTCGTTCTCGACGACATGGACGGGGCCGAGAGCACGCGCCAGCGGCTCCTGGCGCTCGGGCCGCCGCGTTCTCCGTGGATCAAGTCCACCAGTCTCCAGGCGCAGGCGCACCTGGCGGCGAAGCTGGGCGAGCACTGGCGCCAGCGCGCGCTCTACGGGGAGCTCCTCCAGACGCTCGATGCGGACGATCCGGGTCGTCCCGCTGCCCTGGGCGGGCAGGCCGCGGCCGTCGTGCACCTGGCGATGCAGCGGCTGGAGAGCCCGGCGACGGCGGAGCGCCTGGTCCGGGAGGCGCTCACAGCGCAGGAGCGAGCGGGCATCGCGATCCGGTACCCGGAGGTGGGCTACCTCGCGTCGCGCACGCAGCTGGCGATGCTCCTCGGCCCGACCCCCGAGGCCTTCTCGCTGCTGCACTCGGCGCTGGACGAGAGCCTGGCACGCACGACCTACACCGTTCCGTTCTACCCGATGCTCGTCCTGTCCGAGTGGCTGGCCACGGCCGATCCGCCGCAGCTCGACGAGGCGTTGCGGCTGGCCCAGGACGCGGTCGACGAGGCGTTCCGGGGGGGAGAGTTCGAGGAGGCGCGCGCGCTGGTCCTCCGGTCGCGCGTCCGGTTCCGGAAGGGCGACTTCTGGCTCGCCCGAGCCGACGGGTTCGCGGCTCTGGACCGGGCGGAGCGCCTGCGCGAGCAGCAGCAGGCGATGCCGCTCCGGCTGCGCTATGCGCAGTCGCTCTCCTTCGCGTACCAGTCGCTCGCCGGTGCGCTGGCGCGGTACCGGCAGGTCGGGGACGCGGAGTCCGTGGCCGACGCGTTCCAGGTCATGGAGCGGCTGAGAGCCCGGGGGTTGATGGAGACGCTGCTGGCGGACACGCGGACCGGAGATCGGATCGGGATGCAGCCGCCGACCCTGGCGCAGGTGCAGGGGCATCTGCAGCCGAACGAGGCGCTGCTCTCCTTCCAGATCTGGCGTCCCGAGCCCAGGATGGACGCGCCGTATCGCGAGGGCAGCTCGTGGGTGACGGTGGTGACCCCATCGCGGGTGGACGCGTTCCCGGTTCCGGATGCGGACGTTCTCGAGCCGCAGATCCGCGCCTGGACCGGGCTCCTCGAGCGGCGCGACGGATCCGACCGTGCCGCCGGCGCACGGCTCCACCGGGAGCTCCTCGCGGGGAGCCTGGCGGTGCTGTCGCCGGTCACCGATCGCCTGATCATCGTGCCGGATGGTCCGCTCCACCGGCTCCCCTTCGATGCGCTCTCCGGTGGGCCCGAGGCGCCGTATCTGGCGGAGCGCTTCGCCATCTCGATCGCCCCCTCGGCCTCGCTCTGGCTGCGGCTGCGCGCCTCGCCGCGGCTCGCACCGGGACGGCTCCTGGTGCTGGCCGATCCGGCGGGCAGCTCGGCGGCGCAGGCGATCCTCCGCGACTCGCACGGAGTGTTCGGCTCGCTGGTGCACGCACGGCGCGAGGCGGAGGTCGCGCTCGCCGCGTTCCCCTCGGGGAGCGAGCTCCGCACGGGGACGCCGGCCTCGGAGACCTTCCTGAAGGCGGCCCGCCTCGACGGAGTGTCGCTGCTTCACCTGGCGACGCACGCGGTGGTCGACGAGCTCGATCCCGAGCACGCGGCAGTGGTGCTGGCGCCGGGGAGCGACTCGGAGGACGGCCGGCTGGAGCCGCAGGAGATCAGCCGGCTTCCGCTCGGAGGAAGGACGGTGGTGCTCGCCGGCTGCGAGACGTCGGCGGGGCCGGTGTTCCAGGGCGAGGGGGTGATGAGCCTGGCCCGGGCGTTCTTCGGCGCGGGCGCGTCGGCGGTGGTGGGCACGCTGGATCGCGCGCGGGACGACGAGGCGGGGGTGTTCTTCTCCTCCATGTACCGGGCGCTGGCCGGTGGGGTGACGGTGGGTGAGGCGGTGGCAGCGGCGAAGCGGGAGGGAATCCGGCGGGGCGCGCCGCCTGCGGCCTGGGCGGATGTGGTGCTGCTCGGAGAGGCGACGGTGAGACCGCGCGCCCGGGACAGGGCGGCCGTGATGCCGCTGGCGGTGGCCGGGGTGGTGCTGGCCATCGTCGGGGTGGGCGCGGGCCGGTGGCGATTGCGGCGGCAACGGAAGTTGCGCCAGGGGTCCTGAACGCCGGACGGGGTGTCGGAGCGTCGCGACGCGACCTGGAACGGGTCAATCGCGGGGCGCTAGATTCCCGACCCGGGAGGGGACCGATGCCCTCGTGGGTGCGAACGCTCGGGATCGTGCTCGCGACGGTCGCATCGGGCACGCCGGTGCTCGCCGAGCCGTTCCGGACACTGGATCAATGCCGCGCGGTGGTCCGTCAGCAGCCCCGCTCGCTCGAGGGGTACGAGTGCCTGCTCGCGCAGCGGTTCGGCCACGAGGACGAGGTCCTGCGCTTCCTCGAGGCTCGGCTCCGCAGCCACCCGGGCGACCCACGGCCGAGGCTCTACCGGGCGGTCGTCCATCACTTCGCCGGCGACACCTATGACCTCGACGAGTACGTCCGCGCGGAGGAGGGGTTTGCGCGCGAGCAGGACGTGGCCGGGCAGGTCCATGCGCTGACGGCACACGTCTCCGCCCTGTGCGTGAATCCATCGACCTGCGATGACCACGCGCACGCGCTGCTCCGGCGTGCCGGCGAGCTGGCCGAAGCATCGGGGCAGCTTCCCCTTCTTCAGCGGTGCGAGCTCTGGCGGATGAAGAGCGCGAATATCGCGGGCGACCTGGTCGGGGTTGAGCAGAGCGATGCGAGGCTCACCGCTCTGGGCGAGCCCGCGACCGCGGCACTCAAGATCGAGAGGCTGCAGGTCCGCAGCTGGCTCGCCACCAGGTTCCTCGATTACAGCCAGGCGCGGGAGCTCTCTCGACAGATGCTGGATAGCCTGGCTCCCGGGGATCCACGGCGGGCGCAGGCACTCGGAGGCATCGCCGCCGCGTCGGTGCATCTGGCGCTGCAAGGAGTCGAGAGCCGTGAGGTCGCAGAGAAGCTCGTGCGAGAGGCGCTCCAGGAACAGGAGCGGGTGGGACTCGCGCTGTGGTACCCGGAGATCGGCCATCTCCCGTCACGGCTGCAGCTCGCACTCCTGCTGGGCCCCAGCGAGGAATCGTTTCGTCTCGTTCGCGTGGCACTGGCCGGGTACACGGCCCGCGCCGGGTGGACCAATACCGTGTGGGCGCAGCTCGCGCTCGGCGATCTGCTTGCCACCGCCGTTCCTCCGCAGCTCGACCCGGCGCTCCATCTGGCGGAGAAGGCAGTCCAGGCGTCGGCCCAGTCCGAGGCCGAGGACGCGGGGCGGGTGGCGGCCAATGTACTGGGCTCGCGGATCCACTTCCGGCTGGGTCACTTCTCCGAGGGAAGGACCAGCGGCCTCGAGGCGGTGGACCGTGCCGACGAGATGCGTGGTCTCCAGAGAGAGATCCCGATGCGGCAGCGCTACGCAGAGTCGCTCTCGTTCGCTTATCGGTCCTTCGCCGGCGACCTGCTGAGGCACCGGGGGCGGGCTGACGTCGTCGCGCTGGACGACGCGTTCCAGTGATGGAGCGTCTCCGGGCGCGGGGGTTGATGGAAACGCTGCTCGCGGGCGGCCAAGAGCCCGGGCTTGCGCAGACGTCAAACGGGCTCCGGACGCCCAGCACCGCGCAGATCCAGGGAGCGCTGTCTCCCCGTGAAGCCCTGCTCTCCTTCGAGGTGTGGCGTCCGGAGCCAACGATGGAGGCGCCCTTCCGCGAGGGCAGCTCGTGGTTGACGGTGATCACGCGCAAACACGCGGACGCCTATCCGCTCCCGAACGCCGACGAGCTCGAGCCGCAGGTCCGGGCGTGGACCGGGTTGCTGGAGCGACGTGACGAGGCCGATCGGAGGCCCGGGGCACGGCTCCGGGACGAGCTGCTCGGCGCTGCCCTGCGGGGGCTGCCGTCGGAGGTGGATCGCCTGGTGTTCATCCCGGACGGGCCGCTGCACCGCCTTCCCTTCGATGCGCTCTCGGGAGGCCCGGGGGAACCGTATCTGGTCGAGCGGTTCAGCGTGTCTCTCGTCCCCTCGGCGGCGCTGTGGCTTCGCTTTCGAGAGTCGCCGCGTCTGCCTCCGGGGAAGATCCTCGTCCTCGCCGATCCGTCGGACCCGTCCGCACGGCGGGCGGTGCGGCGCGACGGGGTTCTCGGTGCGCTGGTCCACGCGCGTCAGGAGGCGGAGGTGGCGCTCTCCGCGTTCCCGGCGGGAAGCGAGATGCGCACCGGATTGCCGGCGTCGGAGTCGTTCCTGAAGTCGGCGGACCTGCGGGGCGTGTCGCTCCTCCACCTCGCGACCCACGCGGTCACGGATGCGCGGGACCCGGAGCGGGCGGCGGTCATGCTTGCTCCGGGGAGCCCGTCCGAGGACGGGCGGCTGGAGCCACGGGAGATCGGCCGTCTCGACCTGACGGGGAAGACGGTCGTCCTGGCCGGTTGCGAGACCTCGGCGGGGCCGGTCTTCCGGGGCGAGGGAGTGATGAGCCTGGCGCGGGCCTTCTTCGGGGCGAGGGCGACGTCGGTGGTCGGAACGCTCGAGCGGGCTCGCGACGACGAGGCGAGCCTCTTCTTCTCGGCGTTCTACGGTGCGCTCCGTCGCGGCGCGAGCGTGGGGGATGCGGTGATGCTGGCGAAGCGCGAGCGGATCCGTCAGGGGAGTCCCCCGGCCGCGTGGGCGGATGTGGTGCTGCTCGGGGATGCGGACGCGCGGCCGCGGGAAGAAACGATGTCGTGGCCGGTCCCGGCGGCCGTCGTGGGATTCGTCGTGGCGGTGGGGGGGCTGGGGGTGGGCCGCCGGTGGCGAGGGCGGCGGGCGAAGGCGGCCGGGAGCTGAGCCTCGTCGAGCCGGAGCGCGAGGGACCGGGTCCCGGCGCACACCAGCGTGGAGGGAGTCCGGCCCCGCGGTAGGGGCCACGCCCCCAGATCGGGGCGGCGCACGCCAGCCCGGGTGAGGGAAAACCAGCCGGTCGAGCGTTGATGGAGCAAGGGACGTGGCGTCGCTTCCACTGGCCAGGGGGGCCCCCGGGGGGGAGGAAGCGACGTCACGCCCCCGTCCCCACCCTGCGGCCGGGTTGAACTTGGGGGGCGAGCGCCTTAAAGCTCGGGCATGTCCGTCAACATCCAGCTCGAGTGGACCCCCAACCCGAGCACCCTCAAGTACGTGGTCGACCGGACCCTGGTCCCCCGTGGTGCGCTGAACTTCACGACCGCCGAGGCGGCGTCGGCGCGGTCGCCCCTTGCCTCGAAGCTGATGGGCATCGAGGGCGTGAGCGGGGTGATGCTGGGCAGCAACTTCGTGACCGTCACCAAGGGCGAGGCTGGCGAGTGGGATGTGCTCAACGACGCCGTGATGGCGACGCTCGACTCGCACCTGGGGTCGGACGAGCCGGTGGTGGCTCCGGGGGCGCTGGAGGAGCTGGGGACGGCGGCGAACGGAACCGAGGTGGAGGACCGCATCCGCCAGATCCTGGACCTGGAGATCCGCCCCGCGGTGATGCAGGACGGCGGAGACATCACGCTGGACCGGTTCGAGAACGGGGTGGTGTACCTGCACATGCGCGGGTCGTGCTCCGGGTGTCCGTCGTCGACGATGACCCTGAAGATGGGGATCGAGAACCGGCTCCGCGAGGTGATTCCCGAGGTCGTCGAGGTCGTTCCGGTCTAGGGGTGTTCGCCGTGGCCGGCCTCCGGTCATGAGACGACAGGTCAAAGCCGCGGAGGTGCGGCGCGAGCTCTTGCCGGAGCAATCGCCCGAGCTGCTGCGCGAGCTCCATCTGCTGACGCGTGACGGGGACCTGAACGCGGACGCGCTCCGGAAGCTGAAGCAGGTGAACCATCTGGTGGGGCTGCTCCGCCCCGCGCTGGACGACGTGCTCGGGCGGTTCGGGCGGCCGCTGGTGGTGGATGCCGGGAGCGGGAATGCGTACCTCGGCTTCATCCTCTACGAGCTCTTCTTCAAGGGAGAGGAGAAGGGCGAGCTGCTCTCGATCGAGGCGCGTGCGGACCTGACGTCCCGGAGCGAGGAGCGGGCGCGGCGGCTGGGGTTCGGGAGGATGAGGTTCGTGACGGCGCCGCTCGCCTCGGCCCCGTGGCCGGAGCGGTTCCATCTGCTGACCGCGCTGCACGCGTGCGACACGGCGACGGACGACGCGCTGGCGGCGGCGATCCGCCACGGGGTGGACCACGTGGCGGTGGTGCCGTGCTGTCAGGCGGAGGTGGCGCGTCAGCTGCGGGAGCGGCCGCCGGCGTCTCCGGTGATGGCGGCGCTGGCGGAGCACCCATGGCACCGCCGCGAGTTCGGCTCGCACCTGACGAACGTCATCCGGGCGCTGGTGCTGGAGGCGAACGGATACTCGGTGACGGTCACCGAGCTGACGGGGTGGGAGCACTCGCTGAAGAACGAGCTCATCCTGGGGCGGAAGGTCCGGGGCCAGTCGCACCAGGCGCGGAAGCGACTGGAGGCGCTGCTGGCGGAGACCGGTGTCCGTCCGGCGCTGCTACGGGCCATGGAAGGTGTTTGACACCGCCGCGGACCCGAGTGGCGTCAAGCCCGCGTCAAGACGGTAGTTTTCGGCGTTCTCTCAACCGTAAGCCTCGCGCTTGATCCGCGCGGGCGTGAAGCCGACCGATTGTAGGTTGGCGATGGTCGACTCGAGGAATCGGGGGGTCGGAGTCGTGCCCGCCTCGAGGGCCTTCTTTCGGTCCCACGAAGCGATCGCCGGCCCGCAGAGATAGGCGAAGGCGGTGGCCGAATCCGGAACGAGCTCCCGGAGCAGGTCCGCTCCGATCCGACCCTGTCGCACGTCACCCGGGAGCGCGCTGATGTCGCTCTGGCGGGTCAGCGTGTGCACGAGCCGGAACCGTTCGGGATGTTCGGCTGCGAGCCGCGCCAGCCCATCCCGGAAGATGATGTCCCCCCAGGTCTTGTTGGTGTCGATGAAGGTGTGGCGGAGCTTGGGATGGTTCCGGAGCGCGTCCTTCACGATGCTGTAGTTCGGGACGACGCCGGAGCCGGCGACCAGGTGGACGAGGTGGTCGGTACGCTGCTCGATGTCGGGCGGCAAGGTGTACGGGCCGGTGAAGCCGACCACCCGGAACCGCGTCCCCACCGGGATGCCGTAGACGAGAAGGGGCGAGAGGATGGCGGGGTGCAGGTCGCCGGGACGGTACGGCTCTTCCTTGATGGTGATCGCGAGTGGCTCGTGAGGAGCGGAGGCCATCGAGTACGCCCGGACGAGCTCCTTCTTTCCTCCCTTGAGCTGCTCGACGTAGGCCACCTGACCGGCGACGACGGGGAAGACGTGCGGATCGATGGTGAGGAACTGCCCGGCGCGGTACGGCGGAATCTCCGGACCGTCGAGGACGAGCGTGACCGTGTCCGGGGTCTCCTGGATGACCTCGGTGACCACGACGTCGAAGGTCTTCGGCTTGTAGCGTTCGGGCGGCACGGGTGGATGCTGGCATAACGGGACGACCAGTGATGGGCCAGCGCGCCGACCATGAGCGGGTGTTCGTCCAGTGCCTGCCGGGCCTCGAGGCCGTTCTGCAGGCCGAGGCGCGCCGCATCGGTGACGTTTTTCCGGTCGCGGGAGGGATCGAGCTCGACGGACCTCCGGGAATCCATGCCGAGGCGGCGCTCGTCCTCCGGGTTGCCGAGCGCGTGCTGCTCCGGCTCCAGACGTTTTCCGTCCGGCGGTGGCCCGACGTCGAGGATGGGCTCAAGTCGGCGCGACTGGACGGCGTGATCGGCGCGGGCGACGGAGTCGTGCTGGAGACCTCCATCCGGATGCCCGGAGCACCGGCCCCTCGAGCGCTCAAGGAGATCTTGAGGCGGGTGTGGCGGCGTCCGGTCGATCTGGCCCGAGGCGAGGATGGGGAAGGTGAGAGGTCGCGGCTGCTGCTCCGGGTCGTGGACGGGCGAGCTTCACTGTCGGCCGACGTCGGCGGCGAGCTGCTGTACCGGCGCGGATGGCGGCAGGAGACCTCGCGGGCGCCGCTGCGAGAGACGCTGGCGGCGGGTGTGCTGGCGCTGGCCGGGTACGTGCCCGATCAGCCGCTGCGAGATCCGGTGTGCGGCTCGGGCACCCTGATCATCGAGGGAGCGCTGGTGGCTCGTTCGGTGGCGCCCGGGCTCGGCCGCACCTTCGCTGCGGAGCGGTGGCCGCGAGCGGAGCGGGACGACTGGGCGGGTCGAAGAGACCGGCTGCGTACCCAGGTCCGGCCGGCGACGCCGTCGCCGATCGTCGGGAGCGACGTGAATGCAGGCGCCCTCGGGACGGCGCGTCGAAACGCGCGTCGTGCGGGTGTGCTCGCCGATCTCAAGCTCGAGCGAGCGGATGTTGCCGCGGCGGTGGCAGGCGCTTCCGCGCCGGGTCTCGTGGTCGGCAATCTCCCGTACGGGGTGCGGGTGGATGCACGCGAGGGGCTGGAGGCTTTCGATGCGGCGCTGGCACGGACCCTGGGTCGCGAGTTCGCAGGCTGGCGCAAGGCGCTGCTGGTGGACGACGAGGCGAGGCTGGCCCGTGCAGGAGGAGGGCAGCCGGACAGGATTCAACGCCTCGTGAACGGAGGCATCCCGGTGGTCCTCGGCGTCTGGGAGGCTCGCGGCGCGGTCGGGAAGGGCCGGGAAGGTGTTTGATACCTCCCTCGCGCTCACTCCCCTCTTTCGTGGGTGGTTTCGAGGACTTCCTGCCCGGCTCCTGGCCTCAGTCGAGCGCGGAGGCGGGGGCCGGCACGCCGTCTGACCCGGCGCGCCACGGGGTCCAGGCGAGGACCAGATTTCCAACCGAGATGTCCGACTTTCGCGGCGGGACGGTGAACTCGACCACGGCCAGCGCGTCGGGCGCCGCCGCCGTCTCGAGCTTCTCCGTCTCCTCCTGGAACTCTGCCTCTGCATCGGCGAGCTGCTTCTTCGCCGCCTCGAGCTGTTGCTGCGCGCTGCCCACGTCTTGGCGCTCCTTCACCGTTCGGCTGCCGCTCCGCAGCGCGGTTCGAGCACGGTTCAGGTTGGTCACGCTCAGCGTCTTTCGTCCCAGGAACGCCCCCAGCAGCGTGGTTCCCACGGTCACCATCGTGTCGAGCGTCTGCCCCGACGCCTGGGACTGCTGATCGACCAGGCCCTTCTGGGCACGCTGCACTGCGTTCTGCAGCGTCTGCAGCTTCGGAGCCCACCTCTTCCGGAGCGCCTCGACGTCCGCGTCGCGTTGCTCCCGGCCGGAGTGCGAGAGCCGCGCCTTGAACTCCGCGAGCGACTCGCCCGGGGTCGAGAGCTCGTCGAGCGCATCGCATCTGAAGAGCTTCAGGGGTCGTGCCTGATACAGCGCCGCGGCCAGCGACTTCTTCCACTCCGCCCACGCACCTGCGTTGGTCACCGCGGCCGGCGGTTCTTCGAATGACGCGCCCTCGGCGGGCGCGTTGCCGAGCCGGGTCCCTGCATCGGCGGGAAGCTCGCTCGCCTCGTCCCATCGCGCCGAGGTCCCATCCACCGCAGCGAGGAGCGCCGTGGACTGCCAGGAGTCGACCGCGGCCTTCTTGTCCACGTAGTGCAGCCGCGCTTGCCCGAGGATGGCGGGCCGATAGCTGAGCGCCCCGGAGCCCGGCGTTGCGGGAAGGAACGCCTCGGAGATCCCCGCGGGGAGGACCGGACGTCGTCCACTCCCGCTCGGAACGGCTGGTTTCGAGGGGGTCTCGACGCTCGCCGCCGCCGTCGTCCCGCTTCGGCCCTGTCCTCCGGCGAGCAGCTTGATCTGCTCCTTGTCCAGGGGACCTCTCAGGTACGACAGCGTCCAGCGAGTCTGGAACAGCTCGGGCGCGTCCTCGTGCACGTCGTTCAGGAGGAAGACCCGCGAGCCGAGGCCCGAGAGCAACCGGTCCATCTCCTGCCGGTCGAAGGCGTGGCTCGCGGCGTCCATCGCTCCCTGAAGGCCGTCGAGCACCCGGAGCTTGTCGCGCTCGGTCTGCAGCCTGCCGATGAACCAGGTCCCTGCGTTGGCCAGCCCCTTGTAGTCGAGGTCCACGGGATTCTGGGTGGCGAGCAGCACCCCGACGCCGAAGGCCCGCGCCTGCTTGAGCAGGGTGAGCATCGGGAGTTTCGAGGGCGGAGCGGCGCTCGGCGGGAAGTAGCCGAAGATCTCGTCCATGTAGAGGAGCGCCCGCAGCGAGCCGGTGCCGGACTGCGTGCGCATCCAGGCGAGGACCTCGCTGAGGAGCGTCGTCACGAAGAACATCCGCTGCGCGTCCGACAGATGGGCGATGGAGAGGATCGCGATGCGCGGCTTGCCTTCCGCAGTCCACAGCAGCTTCTGGACGTCGAGCGGCTCACCTTCGGCCCAGGCGGCGGCTCCGGGGGAGGCGAGGACGTTGTTGAGGGCGAGCGCGAGCCCGGCGCGGTCCTTCGCCGGATAGAAGGACTCGAGATCCAGGACCCCGACCTTGTCGAACGAGGGACGCTGGACCCCCTGGATGACACCGGCGAGGTCGAGGTCGTGCCCGCTGCTCCAGGCGCGCTGGACCAGCTGCGAGAGGAGGATGTGCTCGCGGCCCTGCATCGGGTCCGACTCGATCCCGGCGAGGGCCAGGAGCCCCGAGACCGCGCCCTGGACGCGAGCCCGGAGCGCCTCCTCGTCGTCGAGCACCGCCTGAGGCGGAGCGGTGAAGGCGCGGAGCAGCGCGAGGGGTCGCCCGGCCTTGCTCGCCGGGGTGTAGATGGCGACCTCGCAGGCCTCGCGAAACCGTGCGATGCGGGCGCCGTCCTGATCCCAGTCCTCGAGGCCCTTCTTCCAGGTCGCGGCGGTCTTCTCGGCGAGCTGCGCGGGGGTGACCCCTTGTCGCTTGGCCTCGTCGGGGTCGACCCAGGGGAGGAAGTCCGCCGGTGAGAGCGCGGGGAAGGTGAGGGCGAGGTTGGCCAGATCGCCCTTCGGGTCGATTGCCAGTGCGGGGATGCCGTCGATCGCTGCCTCCTCGAGCAACCCGATGCACAGGCCGGTCTTGCCGCTTCCCGTCATCCCGACGCAGACCCCGTGGGTGGTGAGGTCCTTCGAGTCGTAGAGCAGGAGCTCGGAGCTGGTCTTCCGCGCCTTCGGGTCCCAGCGCCGTCCCAGATAGAAGACCCCTAGCTTCTCGTAGTCCGCCATCGGCCCTCCTCCTGTCGCCGGCCGACACTCCAGTGCAGGCCCGGGGGTCGTAGCAATGGTAAGGAGCCGCCATGGCCACCGACCAAGCACTGAAGCACTTCGCCGAGCACCGCGCTGGCTACTTGGAGGATCTCAAGAAGCTGGTGCGTATCCCCTCGGTGTCCTTCCCCGGGTTCGACCCGGCGAAGGTCCGAGCGAGCGCCGAGGCAACTGCGAGCCTGCTGCGGGAACGAGGATTCTCGAACGTGCAGCTCCTCGAGATCGACGGGGCCCACCCCTACGTCTACGGGGAGATCCTCGACGCTCCGGGGAAGCCGACGCTGCTGCTCTACGCCCACCATGACGTTCAGCCGGCGGGGGACGAGGGGGCCTGGGCGAGCCCGCCCTTCGAGCCCACGGAGCGGAAGGGCGGGCCGGACGACAGCCCGCGCCTCTACGGGCGGGGTGCGGCGGACGACAAGGCGGGCATCGTGGTCCACACCTCGGCCGTCGAGTCGTGGCGGAAGGGCGGCGGCGGGCTTCCGCTGAACGTGAAGATCGTGGTCGAGGGCGAGGAGGAGGTCGGCTCGTCACACCTGAGCGGGTTCCTGAAGAAGAACGCCAAGCTGTTGCAGGCGGACGCCATCGTCCTGACCGATACCAGCAACTTCGAGACCGGACTTCCGTCGATCACCACGGCGCTGCGGGGAATCGTGGTGGTGAGCGTCGAGGTCCGGGCGCTCAAGCAGTCGGTGCACTCGGGCATGTGGGGTGGGCCGGTGCCGGACCCGGTGATGGGCCTCTGCCGGATGCTCGCCTCGCTGACACATCCGGACGGATCGATCGCGATCCCGGGGATCAAGGAGCAGGTGAAGCCGCTGACCGAAAGTGAGCGGAAGAGCATCGCGGCGCTGCCGGGCGACCACGCTCACTTCCGGAAGCAGGCGGGGATGCTGCCCGGGGTGGAGCTGCTGGGCAACGGGACCCACCCCTGGGAGATGAACTGGCGTCAGCCGTCGATCGCCGTCAACGCGTTCCAGGCGAGCAACAGGAAGGACGCGCGCAACATCATCTCCGAGTCGGCGTGGGCACGGATCGGGGTGCGGCTGGTGCCGAATCTCGACCCCGCGGACGTGCAGCGCCGGGTGGTCGACGCGCTGAAGAAGGCGACGCCGTGGGGTCTCGAGGTCGAGGTCCACGCCGACGACGCAGCGGGCTGGTGGTACACCGAGTCGAGTCACCCGGCGTTCCAGGCGGCGTTCCGCGCGTTGAAGAAGGGGTACGGGGTCGACCCGGTGGCGATCGGGTGCGGCGGGAGCATCCCGTTCGTCGAGCCGTTCGCCCGGGAGCTCGGGGGTGTGCCGGCTCTGCTGATCGGCGTGGAGGACCCGTACACAAACGCGCACTCGGAGAACGAGAGCCTGCACCTCGGCGACTGGGACAAGGCCGTGAAGAGCGCCATCCATCTCTATGACGAGATCGGGGGCGCCCTGAAGGCGGGAGCCCGCTGAAGTCGTATCGCCCGCTGAAGTCGTATCCGCTGAAGTCGTATCAAACACCTTCGCTGGCCCAGTTCGTGCTTGTGACTCTCCTCGACAAGGGGGGAATCCATGGGCTGGCCACTGAGGATGTTCGATCCACTGAAGATCTATTTCGTGACGGTGCGTTGCTTCCAGCGCCGTCTCCTGATGCGTCCGTCTTCCGAGACCAATGACGTCCTGGGCGGTGTACTGGCGCGCGCGGCGGAGCTGAGCGAGGTCGAGCTCTTCGCCTTCGTCTTTGCATCGAACCACCTGCACCTGCTCGTCCGAGCACCCAGAGGCAATCTCCCGCGGTTCATGCAGTACCTGCTGACCAACATCTCGAAGAAGGTCGGGAAGCTGGTGAGATGGAGAGGCAGGTTCTGGGAACGGCGCTATTCGGCCGAACCGGTCCTCGACGAGATCGCCCTGCTGGGGCGTGTTCGCTATGTCATCTCGCACGGTCCGAAGGAAGGACTGGTCCGGACCTGTGAGGAGTGGCCAGGACTCAGCTCACTCTCGATGATGCTCGAGGGCAGATCCCGTCGATTCCGATGGTTCAACTGGACTCGGAAGTCGAAGCTGCACCGAGCAACGGGCGGCTCTCAATCGTTCGCGGAGAAATGGGCGGAGCAAGTGACGCTCTCGCTCACGGCTCTCCCCCTGCAGACCCTCCAGAGCCCCGAGGCCGTGCGCCGGTTTCTGCGGGACGCGATGCACGCCATCGAGACGGAGGCGGCAAGAGTCCACCGACGGTTTCTCGGACGAGCTGGTGTCCTCCGCCAGAACCCACTCCGCAAGGCGCGGAAGAAGGAGCGCTCTCCGCGTCCGCCCTGTCACACCAGCTTCCCGGCTCTCCTCAAGGAACACCTGGAAACGTTCCGTGCTTTCGTCGCGGCGTTTCGGAGCGCCTCGGAGCGCTGGAGGCAGGGTGACGTGGATGTCGTGTTCCCCGAGGGAGCGTACCGCCCGTTCGTCTGGCCTCGCCTCCGGACGCTGAAGCGCGCCGCGTGATTGTCTTCAGGACGGTCGCGGGTGGATCGGGCCCGGTCGACCGCGCAGGCTCTGCGCGTCCGCGCCGCTGAACCTGGCCTCGACCTCCGCCAGGATGGACAGCGCGATCTCCTCTGGCTGCTCGGCTCCGAGATGCAGGCCCACGGGGCTGTAGAGCGCGGCGATCCGCGACTCGCTCGGATGGAACCCGTCCTCGGCGAGCTCGTTCAAGAGACGTTCCGTTCGCGCGCGAGGGCCGAGAATCCCCACGTACCTGCACCCCGATTCGAGGGCAAAGCGGAGATAGCCACGATCGTGGCTGAGGTTGTGGGTCATGATCACCACGGCCGAGTCGTCCTCGAGAGTGAGCTTTTCCCGGACCGTTTTCGGGCTCGCCGTGAGCCGGATGTTTGCTTCCTGAAAAAGATCCGCCGGCGCCCCGCCGGAGGTGTTTGACACCACCGTGAGGTGGAAACCGAGCGCCGCGGCCATTCGCACGAGCGGGACCGCGTCCTGCCCGGTTCCGAAGATCACCAGCGAGCGTGGAGGGAGGACCACCTCGAACAACACCTCGTGCGGGTCCGTACCGGCTCCGAGTCGCTCCGCGCGCGTCCGCCCCTCGCGGGCGACCGTCTCCGCCGCCGCGCGGACCGCGTCCCGGACCGGCCCGGGCGGAAGGTTGGACCGGACGCCGTCCGCCTCCAGCAACAGCCGGCGCCCCATCGTGTCCGGCCCGCCCCGGAATACCGTGGCCATCACTCCCGGGCGCCGCGCCTCGAGACAACGGGCGATGAAGTCCAGCGGGTGCGCCTCCCCCGAGGGTGCGAGCCGCTCGAGGAGCACGTCCACTCGCCCGTTGCATCCCAGGCCGAACGTCCACGTCTCCTCGTCGTCCGCCGAGGTCGAGTCGTAGGTCACCACCAGCGGCCCCTCGCGGGTCCGCCACCACGCCTTCCCCAGGACGTCCCGCTCCAGGCAGCCACCGCTGATTCCCCCGGCGATCCATCGCTCCGCCGAGAGCAGCAACCGTGCGCCCGGACGGCGGTAGGTCGAGCCGCTCGCCGCGACCACCGTCGCCAGCACGACCTCCTGCCCTCGCGTTCGGAGCTCCGACCAGCCCCGGACGATGTCCTGCAACTCTCTCAATGCAGCCCCGCGCTCATCAGCGACCAGCCGGCCCAGCCGAGCAGACCCACGCCGCTCCCCCGGCTCAGTAACGGCGACAGCGCCGCGGGCGCCAGCCGCTCCGCCACCAGCAGCGCCGTCAGGAACAGCATCGCCACCCAGTTCATCGCCCCCACCACCAGCAACACCAGCATCAGCACGCCGCAGGACGACACCGACGCCACGCCGTGCCGCAATCCCAACCCGAGCGGCCGCGCCTCGCCCTCCCGCAGCGCGCGCGGGATCGACCGGCAGCGCTCGAGGCACGCCGACTTCCACGGCGACAGCTGCGCCACACCCGCAGCCCCCAGGATGACGACGTTCAGCGCGACGCTCCGAGACGCCATGTCGTGCGTCATCAGCCCCCACGCCCCGAGCCTCGCGTCGAGCATCGCCAGCCCCACGCTCGCCGCCGCCCAGACCACCAGATACCCCCCGAGCAGGGCCGCCGCGCTTCCCGCCGCCTGCCATCGCCCCCAGCGCTCCTCCTGCGCCAGCCGGACCAGCGTGGGGACCTCGGGCGGAACCATCATCCCCACCATCATCGTGGTCCACATGACCACTCGCCCCCAGAGCGGAAGCCCGTGGTGCCCCGCGCCCGCGAGCTGGAACGACCACGCCCAGCCGAGCGCACTGAGCGCGACCAGCGCCGCGAGAAACCCCCACGCCGGCCGCCGCGCAGACGCCCGGAGCTGGAACGCGGTCGTCATCGCTACTCGGCGAGTCCCTTCTCCTTGAGGAGGCGCCACACCTTTTCGGGCGTGATCGGAATGTCCACGTGCTTCACCCCGAGGTGCGACAGCGCGTCCACCACCGCGTTCGCGATCGCCGGCGGAGCCCCCACCGTCGCCGACTCCCCCACGCCCTTCGCCCCGAGCGGGTGGTGCGGGCACGGCGTCACCGTCTTGAAGGTCTCCCAGGACGGGCTCTCGACCGCCGTCGGCACGAGGTAGTCCATGAAGCTCCCCGCCTGGTTGTTCCCGTTCTCGTCGTAGCTGATCTCCTCCAGCAGCGCTGGCGCCATTCCCATCGTCAGCCCGCCGTGGATCTGCCCGTCCACGATCATCGGGTTGATGATGTTCCCGCAGTCGTCCACCGCGACGAACCGCCGGATCTTCACCATCCCCGTCCCCCGGTCGATGTCCACCACGCAGATGTAGCTGCCGAAGGGGAAGGTCAGGTTCGGCGGATCGTAGTAGTTCACCGCCTCCAGCCCGGCCTCCATTCCAGGCGGATGGTTGGTGTACGCCGCGAAGGCGATCTCCTGGATGGTCTTCGAGCGCGAGGGCGCTCCCTTCACCGAGAACTTTCCCGGCTCCCACACCAGGTCGTCCTCCGAGACCTCGAGCAGGTACGCGGCGATCTTCTTCGCCTTCTCGCGGATCTTCCTCGCCGCCATCGCCCCGGCCGCGCCTGCCGTCGGCGTCGAGCGGCTCGCGTACGTGCCCAGCCCGTAGGGCGCGGTGTCGGTGTCCCCCTCCTCGACCTGCACCGCCGAGGCCGGGATGCCCAGCTCCTCGGCGATGATCTGCGCGTAGGTCGTCTCGTGGCCCTGGCCCTGGGACTTGGTGCCGAACCGCGCGATCGCCTTGCCCGTCGGGTGGATCCGCAGCTCGCAGCTGTCGAACATCTTGATGCCCAGGATGTCGAAGTGCTTGGAAGGGCCGGCACCGAGGATCTCGGTGAAGCTGGAGATGCCGATCCCCATCAGCTCTCCGCGAGCCCGCTTCTCCGCCTGCTCCTTCCGCAGCGCGGCATAGCCGATCTTGTCCATCGCCAGTCGCAGCGCCGGCTCGTAGTCCCCGCTGTCGTACTCCCAGCCGAGCGCCGACTTGTACGGGAACTTCTCCTTGGGGATGAAGTTCTTCATCCGGAGCTCGGCGGGATCCATCTTCAGCTCCTGCGCGAGCACGTCGGTGATGCGCTCGATGGCGTGGATCGCCTCCGTCACCCGGAACGAGCACCGGTACGCGACGCCCCCTGGCGGCTTGTTGGTGTACACCCCGTCCACCTCGACGAACGCCTTGCTCACGTCGTACGAGCCGGTGCAGATGGAGAACAGGCCCGCCGGGAACTTCGACGGGTTCGCCGCTGCGTCGGCGTAGCCGTGGTCGGCCAGCGTCTTCATCCGCAGCGCGGTGATGGTCCCGTCCTTCCTCGCCGCGAGCTCGGCAGTGATGTGGTAGTCGCGCGCGAACGAGTCGGCCTGGAGGTTCTCCATCCGGTCCTCGATCCACTTCACCGGCTTCCCGATGACGACCGACGCCGCCGTCGCGATGACGTAGCCGGGATAGACCGGGACCTTGCCGCCGAAGCCTCCGCCGATGTCCGGCGACACGATGCGGATCCGCTCCTCGGAGAGCCCGACGTGCCCCGCCACCAGCGCGAACACCGTCCGGATCGCGTGCGGCGCCTGGGTGGTCATGTAGACGGTCAGCTTCCCGTTCACCCGGTCGAAGTCGGCGATGCAGCCGCAGGTCTCGATGGACGCGACGTGGATCCGCGGAATGTACAGGGCCTGCTTCACCGTCACGTCCGCCTCGGCGAACGCCTTGTCGGTCGCGGCGCGGTCCCCCGCCTCCCAGTGGAAGATGCGGTTGTCCTTCTTGTCCTTCTTGTCGGTGCGGAGAACCGGCGCGTTCGGTTCGAGCGCCTTGAACGGATTCACCACCACTGGCAGCGGGTCGTAGTCCACCTCCACCGCGTCGACCCCGTCCGCCGCGGCGTAGCGGCTGGTGGCGATGACCGCCGCCACCTCCTGCGCCTGGTACATCACCTTCTCGGTCGGCAGCACCATCTGGGTGTCCGACATCAGGGTCGGCATCCAGTGGAGGTTGTACTTGGCCAGCGTCTCGCCGGTGATGACGGCGAGGACCCCGGGGACCTTCAGGGCCTTCTCGGTGTTGATCGACTTGATCTTCGCGTGGGCGAACGGGCTGCGGACGATGTCCATCCACAGCATCCCTGGCAGCACGATGTCGTCGACGTAGTTGCCCTTCCCACGGATGAAGCGCGGATCCTCCTTGCGCTTCATCGAGTGCCCCATGCCCCCCACTTCCGGACTCGTCCTGGGTTGCATGGTCACGCCTCCTTGCCCAGCCGCTCGGCGGCGAACTGGACTGCCTTGACGATGTTGTTGTAGCCCGTGCAGCGACAGAGGTTTCCGGAAATGGCTTCCCGGATGTCGGCTTCGCTCGGGTTCTTGTTCTTCTTCAGCAGCGCGCAGGTCGTCATCAGCATGCCCGGCGTGCAGTAGCCGCACTGCAGGCCGTGCTTCTCCCAGAAACCCTCCTGGAGCGGATGGAGCTTTCCTTCCTTCTCCAGCCCCTCCACGGTCGAGACCTGCCGCCCGTTGGCCTGGACTGCGAGCACCGTGCAGGACTTCACCGGCTGCCCGTCGAGCAGCACCGTGCACGCTCCGCAGTGGGTGGTGTCGCAGCCGATGTGCGTGCCGGTCAGCCTGAACTGGTCCCGCAGCAGATGCACCAGGAGCAGGCGGGACTCGACCTGCGCGTCGTACGGGGCCCCGTTCACCGTGACCTGGATGTCGTGCATGGCCATGGCTATCTCCCTCCCGCCCGCTCGACGGCGAGCTTCAGGGCGCGCGTCGCCAGGACTCGCGCCATCTCCCGCTTGTACTCGACGGACCCACGCCGGTCGGCGCTCGGAGAGGCCGCCTTCGCCGCTCGCTGCGCAGCCTCGCCCAGCGTGGCGGCGTCGGGCTGCTTCCCCACCAGGAACTTCTCGGCGTCCACTGCCTTGACCGGCGTCGGCCCCACGTTGGTCAGCGCGAGGCCGACCCGCTCGACCGTCCCTCCGCTCCCCAGCGTGACCTGCGCGGCGGCCGCGGCGGTGGCGTAGTCGCCCACCTTGCGCTCCAGCTTGAGGTAGGCCCCTCCCGACCGTGCCGGGGGCACCGGGATGCGGATCTCGGTCAGCACCTCGTCGGGACGGAGCGCCGTCCGGAACAGACCGAGGAAGAACTGCTCGATGGGGATGACCCGTTCGCCCTTCGGGCCGGTGGCCACCACCTGCGCTCCGAGCGCGAGCATGGTGGCGGGGTGGTCGTTGCCCGGATCGCCATGGGCCAGGTTCCCGCCGAGGGTGGCCATGTTCCGGACCAGCGGATCCGCGATGACCTTCGCCGTGTCATGGAGGATCGGGTAGCGGCTCCGGATGAGCTCGGAGCCCTCGAGCGCCGACTCCCGGGTCCGTCCGCCGATCCGGAGGAGTCCGCCCTCCTCGCGGATGTACTCCAGGCCCGGGATGCGCCCGATGTCGATCAGGTGCCCCGTCTGTCCCAGCCGCAGCTTCAGGAGGGGCAGGAGGCTCTGCCCGCCGGAGAGGACCTTCGCGTCGTCCCCGTACTTCGAGAGCAGCGCCAGCGCCTCCGGCAGCGTGCCGGGTGCGTGGTAGTCGAACGACGCAGGAATCATGGGTTCCTCCTACGGACCTGAGGACGACCGCTGCAGCAACACGTACGCGAGCCCAGCCGCGAGGATCAGGACCAACGCCCAGAACGCCGGCTGCTTCACGAGCCGCGCCGCCGAGCGCCGGGCCACCCGCGCCCCGATCGCGGCGGCATCGAGCGCCTCGGGGCGGTCCGGCGCCGGCCGGGCAGCGGGCGGTGAGGGACTCGGCGCAGGGGTTCCGGACCGGGCCGCCGCACCGTCGCCGGGCGATCTGGCTCCATCGGTCACCGGCGTGGCCCCGGCCGAGCCGGCCGGCGTCTCCAGCTCCGCGCGCATCCGCTCGGAAAAGATGTGGAACATCTCGTCGCTGACGTCCTGGATCATCCCCCGGCCCATCTGGGCGAGCATCCCGGTCACGTTCACCAGCGAGACGGCGGTGACCTCGGTCTTGCCGCCGGGCAGGGGCTTCAGGCTGCTGGTCAGCTTCAGATCTGCGCCGCCCTTGCCCCGCACGTCCTGACCGGTGGCGACGATCTCGGCCGTCCGGGCCGTCGGGTCCAGCCGCTCGAACACCACCTTGCCCCGGTAGGTCGACGACACCGGGCCGACCTTGATGGTCATCGTCCCGCTCGAGGTCTTCTCGTCCAGCTTGTCGCCGATCGCTGCGCCGGGCAGACAGCGGGCGACCCGCGGCAGATCGGTCAGGAAGCTCCACACCGCGTCGGGCGCGGCGTTGACTTCGAAGGTCTTGACGATCTCCAGGGCCATCCGGGGCTCACGATGAGGTGGTGACGGGATCGAGGTACCGCTCCGGGGCCACCAGGAACTTCTCCCGGCACCGCGGATTGCAGAAGAGGTAGGTGCGCCCGGCGTGCTCGGCTCGGTGGCGGGCGGTCGCGACCACCACCGTCATCCCGCACACCGGGTCGATCGCCTCGTTCGCCTCCGGTCGCGGCGGCGCGGGCTCCTCGGCCACGTGGGACCGGGCGAGCTGGACGATCTCCGCGAGGATGCTCAGCGCGACCTCCTCGGGGAGTCGTGCTCCGATGTCCAGCCCGGCGGGATTCCGGATGCGATCCAGCGGCTCGGCCGAGACCCCGCGTCCCAGCAGCCCATCGCGCAGCTGTCCGAATCGCGTGCGGCTGGCGACCACCCCGAGGTACGCGGGCCGGAGCCCGAGCGCGGCGGTCACCGCCTCCTCGTCGTGCTCGCCCATCGTGGCCACGACCGCGCAGGTCCTGGGCGTCGCGCCGGCCTCGCGGAGCTCGGCGCTGCCGAAGTCGACCAGCACCCGGTCCGCTGCCGGGAGCAGCGCCGGCGTCGCGTCGGGGTCCACCACGTCCACCGAGTACCCCAGCCCCTTCCCGAGATGCACCAGGGCACGGATGACGGGGGACAGGCCGAACAGCACGAGCCGCGGCGGCGGCAGGACCGGTTCCAGGTACACGTCCACGGTTCCCCCGCTCTGGCACACCATCGGAAGGACGGTGACCCCCGGCCGCGCCTCGGCTCCCGCCTCGGGCGAGAGCGAGAGCAGACGGGGCCGACCGTCGGCCAGCGCGCGGGCTGCCTCGCGCTTCACCACCGGCTGGGTGCAGTTGCCGCCCAGCCAGCCATGGTAACCCCCGTCGGCGGTGATGATCGCCATGTCGCCCTGCTGCGACGAGGTGAAGGACTGGCGGCGCACGACCATCGCGAGCACGAATGGCTGCCGCCGCGCGGCGAGGTCCGCGGCGAGCCGCAGGAGCTCGGCCTTCATCGTGCGCCTCCGAGCTCGCCCCGGACGCGCTCCACGTCCTCCGGACGGTCGAGGTCGGTGAGCGCACGCGCGGGCCAGCGGATCCGCACCGCCTCACCGCTGTGGCGCCTCACGACCCGCTTGCCGCAGCCCTCCCCCTCCAGGACGGCGAGCTCCGCGAAGAGGGGCCGGTCGTAGAGGATGGGTGGTGCGTCCACGCCCTCGTAGTCCGAGACCACCAGCAGCGGCCGCCCGTCCCGGTAGCGACGGATCAGCGTGCGGACCATCTCCGCATCGACGAGCGGCATGTCGGCCAGGAGCACCACGGCCGCCGCGCAACCCGCGGGCACCGCGGCAATTCCCGTTCTCACCGAGCTGTGAATCCCCTCCTGGAATCCAGCGTTCAGCACCACCTCGCACCCGAGACCCTCCAGCTCGCGACGTGCCCGCTCGCTCTCGTGCCCGAGCACGACCAGGACCGGGTCGAGGCCGGCGTCGATCGCGGTCGTCACCGTTCGACGAAGCAGGCTCTTCCCGGCCACCTCGAGGAGGAGCTTGTTCCGTCCCATCCGGCTGGAGGTCCCAGCCGCGAGGACCACGCCGGCGACGCTGTCACGTCGATCCACCGCGACCTCCACGGGATGCCTCCCGCCAGCGGGCGCGAATAACGCGCGGCCCGATTGCAGTGTCAACGAGGCGTGAGCCGATGCCACGCTGCGTCGGGAGGGACTGTTGTCTGCCCGCGTGCTTGACCGACGCGGACGGTGGTCGGCAATGTCCCGGACGGTCTCGTTGTTGCTGTGCAGGGACGCCGGTCGCGGAGGTGACCCGATGGCACGCATCTCGGTGAAGGTGAACGGGACGCAGCACTCGCACGAGGTCGAGCCACGGCAGCTCCTCGTGCACGACCTGCGAGACGTCCTCGGCCTCACCGGGACCCATGTCGCTGCGACACCAGCCAGTGCGGAAGTTGCACCGTGATGCTCGATGGTCACAGCGTGAAGTCCTGCACCCTGTTCACGGTCCAGGCCGACGGGAGCGAGGTCGTCACAATCGAGGGCCTCGCCTCGGGTGGCAAGCTCCACCCAGTTCAGGAGAGCTTCTGGGAGGAGCACGGGCTGCAGTGCGGCTTCTGCACCCCGGGCGTCATCCTCTCGGCGGTGGGCCTTCTGCGCGAGAATCCGGATCCGGAAGAGCGGGCGATCCGGGTTCTGGAGCGGGCGGGCTAGTGCGCGAGGAGATCCAGCGGATCCAGCAGGCCATGGAGCGCGAGGGCTACGTCACCGATCGGGCCGTGGCGACCGCGGTCCACCTCTCGATGACCCTCGGCAAGCCGCTCCTGGTCGAGGGCCACCCCGGGGTGGGGAAGACGGAGATCGCCAAGGTCCTCGCGGTGATGCAGCAGGGCGATCTCATCCGGCTGCAGTGCTACGAGGGACTGGACGCCACCACCGCTCTCTACGAGTGGAACTACCCCAAGCAGCTCCTCCACATCCGGCTGCAGCAAGACGGGGACCAGTCGGTCGCGGCGCGCGAGGCGGACATCTTCAGCGAGCGCTTCCTCCTCAAGCGCCCGCTGCTCGCCGCGATCACCCACCAGGGTCGTCCGCCGGTGCTCCTCATCGACGAGGTGGACCGTGCCGACGAGGAGTTCGAGGCCTTTCTGCTCGAGGTGCTCTCCGACTTCCAGGTGACCATCCCGGAGGTGGGCACGGTGCGCGCCGAGGCGCGTCCCTCCGTCGTCCTCACCTCGAACCGCGCCCGCGACCTCTCCGACGCGCTCCGCCGCCGCTGCCTCTATCTCTGGATCGACTACCCCTCCCTGGAGAAGGAGCTGCGGATCGTCCGCACCCGCATCCCGGGCATCGACGAGCGGCTGGCACGCGAGGTCACCGCCTTCATCCACTCGCTCCGCCGGCTGAAGCTCGCGAAGGTGCCTGGCGTGGCCGAGTCGCTGGACTGGGCACGGGCCCTGGTGGTGCTCCACGCCACCCACCTCGACGAGGAGCTGGTCCGGGAGACGCTGGGCTGCTTCCTCAAGGACGAGGAGGATCTCCGCACGGTGAGCGCCCGCCTCGACGCGGGGGAGCTCCCGGCGCTCGCCTCGCCGGTGGCATGAGCGCCGTCTCGGCCGACCTCGTCGAGCACACCGCGCGCTTCTGCCGGCGCCTTCGGGCCGAGGGACTTCCGCTCGGTCCCGGCGACACGCTCGACGCGACCCGCGCCCTCGGCTCGGTGGATCTGGTGGACCGCGAGGACGTCCGGCTGGGGCTCCGCGCGACGCTGGTGAAGCGGGTGGAGGACGCGCCGCTCTTCGATGCTCTCTTCGAGTCCTTCTGGAGCGGGCCCGCTCCGGTGCCTCGCAATCCGCCGGTCGTTCCTCCCGACGCGGACGAGGACTCCGAGGGCCCCGCGTCCATCTCGCCCAGGCGGAGGAGCGTGCACGCGTTCCAGGACCTCGAGGAGCTCGCCATCCCGGCCCCGAGCTCCCGGGAGGCGCTGGGGAGGCAGGACTTCGCGTCCTTCGGCGAGGAAGAGCTCCGCGCGGTGACCACGCTCGCCCGGCGCATCGCGCGCAGGCTGAGCGCGCGACCCGGCCGGCGGTGGAAGCTCTCCCGGCGCGGAGAGCAGGTCTCGCTCCGACGAACCCTCCGCGAGGCGCTGAAGACCGGCGGCGAGCTCTCGACGCTGACCTGGCGCCGACGGAAGCTGCGGCGGACGCGCCTGGTGATCCTGGCCGACGTCTCGGGGTCGATGGACCTGTACGCGCGGCTGCTGCTCCAGTTCCTCTACGCGCTGCAGAACGCGTTCTCCCGGGTGGAGACCTTCGTCTTTGCCACGCGGCTGAGCCGGGTGACCGACGAGCTGCGCGCGCCCGGGTACCGCGCTGCGCTCGGGAACCTCTCGGACCGGGTGCAGGACTGGAGCGGGGGCACGCGCATCGGCGAACGGTGGTGGTGGTGCTCAGCGACGGCTGGGAGACCGGCGACCCCGACGTGCTGGGCGAGGCGCTCGCGCTCTTGCACCGGCGTGCAGGTCGCCTCGTCTGGCTCAACCCGCTCTTGGGGAGCCCGGGGTACGAGCCTCTGACCCGTGGCATGCAGGCGGCGCTGCCCCACCTGGACGTCTTCGCGCCGGCGAACGATCTCGCGAGCCTCGAGCAGCTCGCGCGGCACCTGAGCCTCTGAGGCGGCCGGGCGAGGTCAGCGCGAGCGGTGGGCGCCGTCAGTCGTAGAGGTCGGCGGCCTTCATCGGCCAGGCGCCGGAGGCGTCGGCTCCTCCGAGGAGGAGCACCTCCCCCTGGGGGAGGAGCGACGCAGTGTGGCCGACGCGAGCGACCGGGAGTCGCTGCCTCTCGGTCCACGCACCGGTGAGTGGATTCCAGGTCTCGACGTCGGCGAGCGCCTGACCGTCCCCATCGCGTCCGCCGAGGGCCAGCACCTCTCCCGAGGCGAGCGTCACCAGGCGGAGCTCGGCGCGCGGCACGTGCAGCGACCCGGTGGCGGTGCACTCGCCGGTCGTCGGATCAAACACCTCGGCCGATCCGGTGACGCGTCCCATGAAGTATCCCCCGGCGAGGAGCACCCGCCCGTCGGGCAGGCTCGCCGCCGCGTGCGCCCACCGCTCACTGACCAGGGTGCAGGCGCGGGTGAAGGTCTCGGTCGCGGCGTCGTAGATCTCGGCGCTCGAGACCTCCTGGCTGGTGAAGGAGTCGAGACCACCGGCCAGCAGCACCCGCCCGTCGAACAGACGGGTGGCGCTGTGCAGAAAGCGCGGCTCGACCATCTGTCCCTTCGGGGCACGAGAGGTGCCCTGGTCCACGTCGAAGAGCTCGACCGGCGTCACCCGGGCGGGATCGCGCAGGTAGAAGTCCCCGCCGGCGACGAGGAGGACGTTTCCTTCGAGGGGAAGCCGGGTGGCGCTGTTGCCGAGGCGCACCTCGGTGAGGCGTCCGGGCGACGTCCACGTCCCGGAGCCGGGGCTCCAGACGAGGACGGCCGTGGCCTCGTCGCGGCGGGCGGCGCTGGTCTCGCCTCCCGCGACGACGATCCGCGAGGCCGAGACGCCGGTCCACACCGGGTTGAAGCGGGTGACGGGCATGTCGCCGGCGGTGCTGAACGCCCCGGTGGTGGGATCGAACAGCTCGGTCGCCACCCAGGGTGTGAACGTGGGTGACCGGCCGCCGAAGACGAGCACGCGACCGTCGGAGAGCACGGCGGCGGCGTGGTCGACGCGGGCGTTGTCGCTGGGGGTGAGGGAGCGGAGCCGATGCCGGTAGACGAGCGGCAGACGGAGCTCCTGGCGGACCTCCGTCCTGTCTTCGCCCACGACGAGGGTGAAGAGCATGCCGGAGGGGAAGGGGCCGACGCGGACCCTTGCACCGCTCGCCACTGGCCCGACGTCCGGCTCGATGCGGGCGGGCCCTCCCGTGAAGCGGGGCAGCAGCTCGACCGCGTCCCCCACGCGCAGCTCCCCGGGGCTGGCGGTGAACGACTCGATACGCGGAGCGCCGTCGCCCGGGGCCGAACCACCACAGGCGAGGAGGAAGAGGACCGCGAGCAACCGGGGGAGACGAGCAGCCAGGGACACGAGGGCTCCTTGAGAACGAGACCGCTCAGGAACCGGGGCCCCTCTGCCCGGGCAAGAAGCACCAAGACGCAACTAAAATGCAACTAATCCTCAGGATGAGTCCGTCGGTCTCGCCGCTGAACCTGGCGAAATCAGGGTTCGTGGCTCTCGAGGTGTCCCTCTCGAGGTGTCAAACACCTCCGCAAAGGCTCGAGGTGTCGGGCTCGAGGTGTCCGGGCTCGAGGTGTCAAACACCTCCGGAGCGCCCGTCAGCCGGAAGGCCCCTCCCGGGCCAGCGGCGGAAACGGCTGTCCGGCCGACGCGACCTTCCGCACCGCGCTCCCCTCGACCAGCGCGAGCCCATCTCCCCTGGGGTCGGTCCCCTCGACGGCGACCACGTCCCCGCGGCGGAGCGAGAAGAACACCTCGTTGGCCTCCGTCCGATGCTTTTCCTGGAGGGCGAGACCGACGCGCCCCTCCGGGCCGCATCCCATGTAGCGCTGGCGTCCCTTCCCCTCGAGCGGCTCGGACACGATCCGGAACAACCTCCCGGCCGGCGGCTCAACCCACGCCTCTCCCCGCGGCGCAAGCACCAGGTAGCTCATCTTCAGCGCCTCCTTGTGCAGCCCGGCCTCCCGCGCCAGCGCGTCCAGCAACGGCGGGGGCGACCAGCTCCGCTCGGCGTGGCACCAGTCCGAGGCCTTCACCAGCGCAGGACACGCCCCGCGCCAGAGGCACGGCGCCCGCACCGCGAACCCACGCTGCACCATCAGATCCCTGACCTGGAGGAGCTCGCGCGAGGTGTCCCGGAGCGCGGGCTCGAGCACCACCACCGAGCCTCCCGGCCGGACCTGCGCCGCGGCGCGCTCGAGCAGCGCCGCCCGCTCGGAGATCGCCGCCGTCCCACGCCCCAGCTCGTTCAGAACGTGTCCGAGGGTGATCACGTCGTGCTGCCCCTCGGGGAGCGTTCCGCCACCGGTCCAGGCCCGCGTCGCGAGCGGCTCCTCCGCCTCCGCCGCCAGCGCTCGCGCGAGCGTCAACGCCGGCGTGCTCCGGTCCGCCGCCGTCACCTCCGAGGCGCCCGCGTCCAGCGCCGCGAACGCTACCGGCCCGGGCCCGCTCCCCAGGTCCAGCACCGACCGCGGTCGCCGCGGTAGCTCGCCGAGCACCGCCCGCGCCTGCGCGTAGCTCACCGGCCAGTAGAACAGCAGGTACGCCCCGAGCAGCTTCGGGTCGTCGAGGTATCGCCCGCCGACCAGCGCCCGATCTCGGGTCAGGCCCGCCGAGAGGGTCCGGATGCCCTGCCCGACCTCCTTCAGCTCCCGCCCCACCAGCGTCGGCGGTCCCTCGGGCAACCGGCGATGCCGCCGCCACACCGCGACCAGCCGGGGCATCCAGCGCGCGAGCGCACGATCGACGTCGAGAGTGGCCACGGCCGCCTTCACTAGCACTGGCCGCGGGCGCCGTGCTCCGCCAGACACCCGTCAGGCGCCTACCCCGCCTGCGACAGACGCCCGCTCGCCGCGTCGCCGAGGAACTCGCGGATCTCGTCGAACCGGGCCCGCGTGTCCTCGTGCCCCAGGGTCACCAGACGCTCGATGTACTGCTGCTCGAACGCCAGGTAGCTCAGGAGGTCCGCGCCGCCCTTCTGGCTCACCCCCAGCCCCTTCAGCAGGAACCGGAGCGACCGGGGGAAGCGCATCACCTGGTCCGACGCGAGCACCGCCAGATCCTGGCTCGGTTGCAGCAGCAGGATGCTCACCGGACGCAGGTGCGAATCCGGCGGCCGCTGGATCGACTCCAGCATCTCGGTCACGCGCTCGACCCGCTCGATGTCCGGCTCGAGCGAGTCGAGGAAGACCGCGTTCATCAGCACCCCGAGGATCTCCGAGAGCGGCAGATCGTCCCGGTCGGCGGTCGCGTTGAGCTCCACCGTCTCCTCGGCGGTGCGTGGATGCCGGATGCCGATCACCAGGAGCCGATCCGCTCCGAGGTGCAGCGCCGGGCTCATCGGCGCCGTCAGCCGGACACCGCCGTCGCCGTACCACGAGCGCCCCACCTGCACCGGCGGGAAGAAGATGGGGATCGCCGCCGACGCCATGACCTGATCGAGCGTGATCCCGGTCCTCACCCCCATCCGCCGGCTCCGCGCCCACGGCTGCAGCTCGGGCAGGCCGTCGAAGAACGTCACCGACGTCCCCGTCTCGTAGTTGGTGGCCGAGATCGCCAGGGCCCGCAGCAAGCCTCGCTCGACGTTCTCCCGGATCCGGTCGAATCGGATCTCCCGCCCCAGCAGCTCCCGCAGCGGCGCCGTGTCCAGCAGGTGGTTGTAGCGCCGTGGCGGATGCGCCCCGCCGGCGGTGAGCCCCCGGAACCAGCCCGAGCCGATGGAGACCAGGCTCAGCGCGTCGGTTCGGTACACCCGGTCCGGCGTCAGCGCGAGCCAGGTATCCCCCAGGTGCTTCACCGCACCGGGGAAATCGTCCGCCCCAGCGGCGAGCGAGGAGCCGTTGATGGCCCCGGCCGACACGCCGGTGACCACCTGGAAGGGGAGGGGTCCATTGCCGAACAGCTCCGCCAGCGCCCTCAGAGCGCCGACCTGATACGCGGCGCGCGCTCCGCCGCCTGTGAGCACGAGGCCGAGGTTCACCGCTGCGATCGAGAGCGTAGCACGCTAGGAGAGGGGACCTTGATGCCCCAGACCATGGTGTCGGTGCAGGCTCTGCGGAAGCACTACACCGTCCACAAGCGTCCACCCGGACTCAAGGCCGCCCTCGGCTCGCTCTTCCGGCGGATCCCCAGCGTCGTGAAGGCGGTGGACGGCATCTCCTTCGAGATCGCCCGGGGCGAGCGGGTGGGTTTCCTCGGGCCCAACGGGGCCGGAAAGACCACCACCCTGAAGGTCCTCGCCGGGCTCCTTCATCCCTCGTCGGGCGAGGTCCGCGTCGACGGCCACATCCCCCAGCGCCGCGAGGACGAGTTCCTCAAGAAGATCACCCTTGTCATGGGCCAGAAGCAGCAGCTGCTCTGGGATCTGCCGCCGTCCGAGACCTTCGCCCTCAACCGCGCCATCTACGAGGTGCCCGAGGCGCAGTTCCGGAAGACGCTGACCGAGCTGACCGAGCTGCTCGAGCTGGGCGATCTGGTGAACAAGCCGACCCGCACCCTCTCCCTCGGCGAGCGGATGAAGTGCGAGCTCGCCGCGTCGCTCATCCACCGGCCCCAGGTCCTGTTCCTCGACGAGCCCACCATCGGCCTCGACGTCTCGATGCAGGTCGTCATCCGCGACTTCATCAAGGCCTACAACGAGCGCACCGGCGCGACGCTGATCCTCACCAGCCACTACATGGACGACGTGGCGGCACTCTGCCCGCGGGTGGTGGTCATCGACCGCGGCCTCCTCAGCTACGACGGCTCCCTGGACGAGCTGGCTCGCCGGATCCGCCCCGAGAAGCGGCTGGTGCTCCGGCTCGATGGCCCCGTGGATCGCGCCACGCTCGAGGCCGTCGGCCGGGTGGTCTCCACCGACGCGGCCGGCGTCGTCCTCCAGGTCGCCCAGGATGCCGTGAACGGCGCCATCTCCCGGGCCCTGGCCACGCTCCCGGTGCACGACCTCACGGTGGAGAACGCCCCGCTCGAGGAGGTGATGAGCGAGCTGTTCGCCCAGAGTCGCGCCGCCCGGGGCGAAGTGGAGGACGCGGCATGAGCCTCCGGAGCACGGTCCGCGCCCTGCCGACGCTCTTCCGCGTCGGGTTCGCCGAGATGGTCGCCTATCGAGCCGAGATGCTGGTCTGGGTCCTGGCCACCACCATGCCGCTGATCATGCTCGCCCTCTGGTCGGCGGTGGCGGGCGACGCGCCGGTGGGCCGCTTCGATCAGCAGGACTTCGTCGCCTACTTCCTCGCGACCTTCGTCGTTCGCCAGCTCACGGGCGCCTGGGTTGCGTGGCAGCTGAGCTTCGAGGTGCGCACCGGGACCCTCGCCATGCGGCTGCTCCGGCCGGTTCACCCCATGGTGTCCTATGCGGTGGAGAACCTCGCTGCGATCCCGCTCCGGATGGTGGTGGCCTTCCCGGTCGCAATCATCGCCCTGGTCGTGACCGGTGCGAGCCGCCTTCCGCGCGACCCGCTCCTCTGGGCCATCTTCCTCGTCTCGCTCCTCGGCGGCTGGCTCATCACCTTCCTCGCCAACGCGGCGATCGGAACGCTCGCGCTGTGGACCGGCAGCAGCGTCAAGCTCATGGACGTGTGGCTCGCGCTGTACATGGTGTTCAGCGGGTACCTCATCCCGGTGGAGCTCTTCCCGCCGCTCATCCGGGGCACCATCGAGGTCCTTCCGTTCCGCTACCAGATCGGCTTCCCCGTGGAGCTGCTCACTCGCGGGCTGGACCGTGCCTCGGCGCTGCGGCTCCTGCTCGGGCAATGGATCTGGGTTGGCCTCTTCCTGCTCGGAGTTCGCGCTCTGTGGCGCAAGGGGCTCCAGCGCTTCGCGGCCTACGGCGGATGACGACGGTCGGGCGCTACTGGCGGCTGTTCCGGGTGCAGGTCCGCAGCTCCGTCCTGCTCGGGCTCCAGTACCGCGCGGACTTCGTGCTGGACGGGCTCGTCTCGCTCTTCTGGACGCTGACCGCCCTGGTTCCGATCTTCACCGTCTACCATCTGCGGCAGAGCGTTGCCGGCTGGACCTTCGAGGAGGCGCTCCTCGTCACCGGCTGGTTCACCCTGCTCGAGGCCATCCTCGAGGGCGCCATCAACCCCAGCCTCACCGCGGTGGTGGAGCACATCCGCAAGGGCACCCTGGACTTCGTGCTCCTGAAACCCGCCGACGCGCAGTTCCTGGTCTCCACCGCACGCTTCGAGCCCTGGCGGAGCACCAACGTCGTCACTGCGCTGGTGCTCTGGGTCTACTCCTTCGTCCGGATGGGACGGTTGCCCTCGGCCACGGGCTCGCTCGCCGCGCTGCTGCTCCTGGTGGTCGCCACCGCGCTCCTCTACTCGCTGTGGATCCTCACCGTGAGCGCGGCGTTCTACGTGGTGAAGATCGACAACCTCACCAACCTCTTCAACTCCATCTTCGACGCCGCGCGCTGGCCGGTGGAGGTCTTCCGCGGAGCCATCCGCTGGATCTTCACCTTCATCGTCCCGCTGGCGCTGATGACCACCTTCCCCGCCCAGGCCATGCTGGGTCGGCTTCCACTCACCGCCCTCGCGTGGTCGGTGGTGGGCGCCGGTGTGTTCGGCTGGCTCTCCCGGCGGGTCTGGCTCTCCAGCATCGCCCGGTACACCTCGGCAAGTAGCTAGGTTCGGCGGCCCCGCAACTCGCCCGGGCCACCCTGTGTTCGAGGACGCACGAGGGGCGCACCCATCGCTGGGCGGTCCCCTCGTCACTCGCGCAGTCCATGAAAGAGGGAGTCATGAAGCTCGCACGTCATTCATTCGTCGTGGCCGGTCTGTTCCTGGCGGCCGCCTGCGGCAGTAGCACCAGCGGTCCGGACGAGTTCCAGGCCGCGGTCCCCACCTTCTCCGGCGTGTCCGCCGAGGTCTCCGGATCTCCGACCGAGGCCGCGAGCCTCACGACGAGCTCCGAGGCCGCGCTCATCGCCCCGGCGGCCAGCGCCGACGTCCAGGCGAGCAACGCGCCGGAGTGGCTCCCGAAGATTCGCGACGCGATCCGGAGCCTCAACCAGGGTCTCAAGGATGCCTTCGGGCCGATCGAGCGGCTCGTCCTGACCAACGGCCCCTCGCAGAACAGGGGCCAGGTCTACATCTACGGCCCGTACACCCAGAACGGCTACGACTACCTGCTGTCGGTCGTGCGCGTCGCCGGCAATCACTACGCCTGGAAGCTCCAGGTCAAGAAGTCGGGTGACGCCGACGCCGCGTTCGTCGCGTTCGCGGCGGGAACCACCTTCAAGGTCCCGAGCGACCAGGTGCACCGTGGCCGCGGCACCATCGGCATCGACCTCGATGCCTACAAGACCGTGGTCACCGGCTTCCCCGGCCAGGGCAAGCTGTTCGTCGCCTTCAGCCACCACGGCTTCGGGCCGTCCGCCGCGGACGCCGGCGTGAGCGAGCAGAGCAAGACGCTCATCTACGCCCTGAGGAACTTCTCCGCCGACACCAGCCAGTGGCAGCCGGTCGACGCGCTGTTCTACGGGCACAAGAACGGCTTCACCGGCGTGACCTCCGTGCGCGTCGCCGCCTACGCGGACATCCCCGAGATCCCGAACGACACTCCCGCCAAGGAGCTGCTGGTCGGTCGCGCCCGCTACAACATCGGCGTCGGTGGCCGGGCCGAGGTGGCCATCGTCGGCGGCGACCTGGGGAGCCAGGTCTTCTTCGGCCGTGAGTGCTGGGACCGCAACGAGGGTCTGGTCTTCAAGGCGACCGCGCTCTGCGGTCTCGGCGAGGAGCCTGGTACCGGGAACTGCACCTGGACGGCGACCGGCGATCCGGCAGCCTGCCTCGTGGTCCTCGCGGACGGTGAGCGCGACCACTGCGATCCGTCGGACATCGACGACGGCAGCCCCGATCCGGACGCGCCCGCCACCGACGTCCCCGGCGTGCCGACCGTGATGCCCTCGGGCAACGAGTAGCCAGTCGTTCTATCCCCGGATGTCGCCCCGGGGATCTCCGAGGCCCCGACCGCGCCTCCCCGGCGGTCGGGGCCTTGGTCTAGGTGGTGAGGCGCGGGAGGAGCCTGGGGTCGAGGTTGCTGCCGGTGATGATCGCGGCCACGGCCGCGCCGCGAAACCGCGAGCCATGCTCCAGGAGGGCAGCGATTCCGGCGGCGCCCGAGGGCTCGGCCAGCACCCCTGCCTGTTCGATGAGCAAGCGCATCGCGGCCAGCAAGGCGTCCTCTTCGACCTCGAGGATCTCGTCGACCGCTGCGGTCACCCCTTCGAGCGCACCAGGCACCGGGCAAGTGATCGACATGCCGTCGGCCATCGTATGGGCCGGCCTCTCCAGCGGCCTTCCCGCGACCACCGACTGCGCCATCGCCGGGGCGTTGCGTGCCGTCACCCCGACCACCCGGGTCCGGGGAGAGATGGCCTTCAGCCAGGAGGCGATGCCCGTGATGAGGGCGCCATCGCCGATCTGGACGAGAACCACGTCGGGGGTCAGGCCCGCGGCGGTCATCTCCTGCGCGATCGTGCCGGCGCCGGCGGCAATCTCGCGGTGGGCGCCGTCCTCGATGAAGGGCGGGGCCCCGACCGCCGCAGATGCGGCTCGGGCCACGTCCGATTCGTCGACACCGCGCTCCACCAGGCGCACGTCGGCTCCGAGCCGTCGCATCGCTTCAGCCTTGAGCGGATTGGTGTCCGCGGGAGCGAACACGGTCGCGGCGACTCCGCGCCGTCGAGCCGCCCACGCAATGCCTTGACCGAAGTTGCCACTCGACGCGGTCACGACGGCGGCCGGCCGGGGCGAGAGCGAGGCCAGCACCGCTTCGGTTCCCCGTCCCTTGAACGAGCGGATCGGGTTGAGGGTCTCGATCTTGAGACTGACGGTGCAGCTCAGGGCTCGGTCGAGTCCGGTGTGTCGCAGCAGCGGAGAGTCCAGGAACACGGGATCGATCGCGACGCGCGCCGCCTCGATCTCGCCGGTGGTCAAGAGAACGGTCATCGATCCTCGAGTGAGACTTCCGGAGCCCGCGCCCCGGACGGCGGTCACCCCGGAGCCGTGCGCAGCGAGGCCCCGCACGATCCGCAGTGGTCCCGCAGTGGATTGAAGCCGGCCCGCCTCCAGAAGAACGGCTTCCCGCACTCTCGACAGGTCGTCACCGCGAGCCAGATCCACGCCCCGACCCACAATCCCAGGGCAATGAAGCCCCAGCTCCTGCCCGGCAGCGGACCCACGGGCCACATCACCAGCGCGGTCGCCGCCAGCGCCAGCACCATCAGCGTTCCCGCCATCCTGCGCCGACGGACCACCGGATGCGGATGAAACTCCGATTTCGAGGACACGCAGCCGCTCCTTCCTAGATCTGGGCCGTCGCGGTCGAGGGTGGATGCTCCGCGCGCGCCCTGGCCGCGCGAAGCACCCGGACGATCCCGTAGATGCCGGGGATCATCGGCAGCACCGCGGTGTAGAGGCCGGCGAAGTAATAGCGACCGGTCGCCTGGAAATAGTAGTTCGGCATTCGCTCCACCCACCGCCCGTTGGCCACCGTTCGCGAGATGGTGGCCAGATTCTCCGGTTCGATGGCTGGCCTGAGCAGCGGAAAGATGAAGTGCGAGAACTCGGCGACGCCCGGCCCGATGAAGATGAACCAGGCGATGAACCCCGCCAGGGGGATCCGTCGGTAGAGGCCGAGCGCCGTCAGCGCATAGAGAACCGGCCCGATGAACGCAAAGACGAGCAGAAAGCCGTGCTCGGTCCAGCTGATGTCGAAGAGGCGGCTCATCGCCGGGCCGAAGCGCGCCTCGTACTCCTCGATCATGTGGACTTCCAGGCAGGCCACGGTGAGCAGGAAGGGTGGGAGGATGACCGCTGGCTCGATCGGCCCGAGTCGGTAGGTGCGGGACCACAGCACGAGTCCCGCCAGGCCCGAGCCCCCGACGATGACGACCGGCGGTAGACCGATTGCCCGGTAGCCCGCGATCATCGCCACCGCCACGAACGCAACGGCGGCGGCGAAGGAGAGAGTCCCGATCCCCGTTCCGCGCCGCGAGTGTTCAGACAGGGGGGTGGACCTCTCGACGAGAACGAGGCGGACGCTTCCGGTCGTCCGCCCTCCGCACCGAATCTGGCTCCCCCGACCCGGCTTGTCCACGCCGTTCTGCTGGACGATCGACCGACGCGTCCACCCCCCCGGGTCAATGACCAGGTGGTACCGACGAGCTCCCGGCGACGCCGGTCGAGCTGGCGGTTGACGCTGGACGGTCGCTTCATCGCTTGCGAGCGTCACCCGAGGAGGCGTTCGTGGGAAAGCTCCAGGTGTTCGAGTCGATCTCCGTCGACGGCTACTTCACGGACCCGCGCGGTGACCTGAGCTGGGCACACGCGGGGACCGAGGACCCGGAGTTCGACGACTGGGTCGGCAACAACGCGAGCGGGGGAAGCGCGCTGCTCCTCGGGCGGGTCACCTACCAGATGATGGAGGCGTTCTGGCCCACCCCGGCCGCCGAGAAGCAGATGCCACGCGTGGCCAAGGGAATGAACGCTGCGCGCAAGTACGTCGCCTCCCGGACGTTGAAGCCGACCTGGACGAACTCGCGGCTCCTCGAGGGCGACCTGGTCGAGGCGGTGAAGACCCTGAAGAGGGGCGAGGACCTCACCGTCCTCGGCAGCGGGAACGTGGCTGCACAGCTCGGCGAGGCGGCGTTGGTCGATGGGTATCAGTTCGTCGTCGTCCCGATCGCCCTCGGCGGCGGGCGGACGGTGTTCACCGCGACCCGAAAGCTCCGGCTGGTCGAGCATCGCGCTTTTCGATCCGGCAAGGTCGTCCTGACTTACGCGTCGTGAACCGAGGCCATCCCGGGGGCCACGCCCGGGCGTCGGACGTCCGGGCCACGCGGCGGAAGAGGGCGACGCTGCTCCGAGCCCGTCGGCGGAGCGGCGTCCTCCGTGTTAGAGGGAGCGGTCCTCCATGCCATCCGAGCTCGAGAAGGAGGTCGCCCGCCGGCGCACCTTCGCCATCATCAGCCATCCCGACGCCGGGAAGACCACCCTCACCGAGAAGCTCCTGCTCTACGGCGGAGCCATCCACCTCGCCGGGAGCGTCAAGGCCCGCCGCGCACGTCGCCACGCGACGTCTGACTGGATGGAGCTGGAGAAGGAGCGCGGCATCTCGGTGACCTCGTCCGTGCTCCAGTTCGAGTACCGGAATCACGCGGTGAACCTGCTCGACACCCCGGGCCACCAGGACTTCTCCGAGGACACCTACCGGACACTCTCCGCGGCGGACAGCGCGGTGATGCTCATCGACGCCGCGAAGGGCGTCGAGCCGCAGACCAAGAAGCTGTTCCAGGTCTGCCGGATGCGGGCCATTCCCATCTTCACCTTCGTCAACAAGCTGGATCGCTACGGGCGCGCCCCGCTCGACCTGATGGACGAGCTGGAGCAGGTGCTCGGCATCCGCGCCTACCCGATGAACTGGCCCATCGGCATGGGGCCGGAGTTTCGCGGCGTCTACGACCGCGCGGCGCGGGTGGTGCACGCTTTCTCCTCCGAGGGGACGCACGGCGAGGCGGAGGTGGGCGAGCGAAGCGTCTCGCTCGACTCACCGGAGATCACCGAGGTGCTGACCGCGAACGAGCTGACTCAGCTGCGCGAGGACGTCGAGCTCCTGGACGTGGGCGGCGATGCCTTCAGCCGCGAGAAGAGCGACCGGGGCCAGATCACCCCGCTGTTCTTCGGTTCGGCGATGACGAACTTCGGGGTGCGCCCCTTCCTCGACGCCTTCCTGGATCTCGCTCCGGTGCCCGCCGCGCGGCAGACCGACCGGGGCCCGCAGGCGCCGACCGCGGACCGGTTCAGCGGCTTCGTCTTCAAGATCCAGGCGAACATGGACCCGGCTCACCGCGACCGGATCGCCTTCGTCCGCGTGGTCTCCGGCCGATACGTGAAGGGCATGAATGCCCACCACGTGCGCCTGGGAAAGTCCGTTCGCCTCGCCAACCCGAGCCAGTTCATGGCCGCGGAGCGGACGGCGATCGAGGAGGCCTGGCCGGGCGACGTCATCGGCCTGTTCGACCCGGGCCTGTACCGGATCGGCGACACGCTGGTGGAAGGCGAGGCGTTCCGCTTCGACGGCGTTCCCCGCTTCTCCCCCGAGCACTTTGCCGTCGTTCGGAGCAAGGACCCGCTGCGGCGGAAGCAGGTGGAGAAGGGGCTCGAGCAGCTCAGCGAGGAAGGCACCATCCAGATCTTCCAGCAGCTGCAGATGGGCATGCGCGACCCGATCGTCGGCGTGGTGGGGGCGCTGCAGTTCGAGGTGCTGCAGTACCGGATCGAGCACGAGTACGGCGCCGCGATCGCCCTCGACCGCCTCCCCTACGCGCATGCGCGCTGGGTGGTGGGCGAGGGCTTCGAGCCGAAGAAGTTCGACTGGGAGGGGAACCGCCAGACCGTCCAGGATCGCGACGGGCTGCCGCTGGTGCTCTTCCGGGACGACTGGGCGCTCGACCATGCGCGCGAGAAGCACCCCGAGCTGAAGTTCCTTGCCGAGGCGCCCCAGCTGCACGACGGCAAGCCTGCCGGCTCCTCCGAGCGCACGGCGGGCGCATCCTCCTGAGCGCAGGGCTGACCTGCTCCTGTCTGCTACTGCCACCCGTACAGCCGACGCGCGTTGTCACGCAGCACGCCGCGTCCCAGCTCGAGCGCCCGGGGCTCGTCGATGACACCGTCCCGGACGAGCCCGGAGAGCGCGGCGTACAGAGCGTCACGGGTCGTACGCGAGAGCATCAGGTGCTGGGCGTCGGCGCCGCCGGGGACGCTCGGGTAGCTGGCGGCGTCCGTGCCATAGAGCACCCTCTCCGGCGATCTGACCAGCATCGAGCGCAGCACCCCGGCAACCTCCGGGACCGGGAACACGAACGCCATCGCGGAGATGTCGACCCAGACATTGGGCTTCAAGGCGAAATAGCTCGCGATGTCGTACCAGGGCCCCCCACCGTGAATGAGGACGACGGCAGTGCCGAAGAACCGTGAGTCGGCGAGGACGTCCTCGAGGTTCCTGACGTCGGACTCGAGCGTGCGAAGGAAGGGAGGTACCCCGAGCGAGGAATGAATGTGCACCGGCAACTTCAGCGTGCCGGCCTCGAGCAAGATGTGCCGCCACAGATAATCCTGAACGGTCAAGTACTCGTCGCGGGGAAGCGCCGTGCCCCTCCCCTTGGCGTACAGCGTCGCCGCCCGTTCTTGATCGACGTCGGCCATGCGGAGCGTGCGAAGGTAAGCATCGGTGAACTTGACCGCGACCGCGCCTTCGCCTTGCCATCGCCGGAGCATCGCATCGACGAACCGCAGGTAGCCCGCGAGATCACCCGAAGGTTCGCGAAGACCGGCATCCTTGAGGAGTCCGTTCAGGTCCTTCTGGATCTCGGCGATATCCTCTCGGTGAGCCGGGCTCCGCTCCATCAGGTGCCCGGCGGGCAGTGGATAGAGGAGCGTGCTGGCGTAGGGCACCCACCGCAACCGCTTGCCATCCGTGCCGTCCCGAGCGCTCTGGTTGACGAGGGCGATGTCGGTGAGGGTGTAGTCGAGATGGTCCATCCAGTACCCGTGCATTCCGAGTCGCTCGATCATCCTCGTGCGCGCTGCCACGATGGCGGCATCGGCCTCGGTGAGGCGATCGGGCTGGATGGAGACATTGAATCGACCCCGCACCGCTGCGACGAACCAGGGCTGGCTGGCGCGAAGCATCAGTGGCCCGGCGTTCGCCAGCTTCGGGTTGAACGCGCCGCGCTGAAGCAGGTGGGTGTGCGTGTCGATTGCCGGGACCCTGTCGAGCTTCGCGGCGAGACGCTGAAAGAACGGATCCTTTCGCCATGGATCCCGTCGGCTCTGCGCGTCCGCGCCAGTAGCGAACAGACAGCAACACACCATTGCCACGCGCATTGTCTTCGGGATCATGCCAGCCACCTCCCGAGCGCCTGATGCTCCGGAGGCTACCACCGCCCACGGCGGGAGGATGGAGCCCGCACGGGCGGTTCGGACGGCCGGCGCGAGGCGGTCACGTCGCTCCGGACGCCGGTGGCAGCTGCCTGAGTCAGGCGACGCTGCGCTCGGTGGGAACCAGCGGCGCCGGCAGCATCACCGGGACACGCCGCGGCCCCCAGGCGCGGGCCGGATCCGCCCACAGCCAGCGAGGCGCGATCCGCATCTGTCCTGCCTCGTGGGTGAAGACCCGCGCCCGTCCCAGCTCCGTCGAGCAGCCGGCGTTGTAGAGCGCGAGCGGCCGGCGGGTGTCGGTGAAGAGGTGGATCTCCCGCGGCACGTGGCGGTGCCCGTGCAGCACCAGATCGCACCGGCCCTTAACCCGGTCGAGCAGCTCGCGGCCGAGCTGCAGCTCCCCGGAGTAGGGCAGCCGGAGTCGCTCGCTCATCCGCTCGAGCCAGCTCTCCACCGGCAGCTCCACCAGGTGGTGATGCATGAGCACCGCAACCAAGGACTTCTCCGGCGCCGCGTCCAGCGCCGCGTCGACCTCGTCCAGCATCCGGCGCGTCAGCTCACCGTGGCAGGCCCAGTAGCTGCGATTGTGCTCGGCGGTCGAGTCGACCAGCACCAGATACAGGCCCGGGTGCTCCTCCACCGCGACGCGCCGGCCCTTCATCAGCGTCCGCCCCGCGTCGTCGCCGACCCGATCGTGGTTCCCGGGCACCACCGTCAGCCGGCCCTGCCGGAGCAGCGGTTCGAAGACCTCGAGGAAAAAGGACATCTCGACGTCGCGGCCGCGGTGCGTGATGTCGCCGGTGACCACCACGTGGTCGACCGACGACTCCATCACCGACTGGCAGAGGGCCCGCGCCATCGCCTCGCGCGCCGGTCCCTGCCCGAAGTGCAGGTCCGAGAGATGCGCCAGGGTGTGCAAGGTCATGCCCTGAGATCTGACATCAAGGCGGCGGCAGGGCCGTGGAGAGCGGGCAACTTCTCGGAGAAACCGGTGACGTCGCGAGCTCCGGACCGCGCCGGGGCCGCGAGCGGGACCAGGCGGCTCCCCGGGTGCACCCGCAGCCGGTTCCCCCGCCAGACCACCGTCCGGACGAACAGCCCGTGCACCCAGGTCACGAAGAGGAGCAGGTCCTTCACCCACACCACCCCGAACGCTCGCCAGCTGAACAGCTCGCGGCGAAGCCGGCTGAAGGCCACCGCGTCCAGGGTGGGCTTGAGCACCGCGCACAGGGCGAGCGTCGTCGCGGCTCCCGCCGTGGGGCGAAGCGCGAAGCCGATGACCGCCAGGGGAATCGGGTTGAGGAGCGACTCGGCGAGGTAGGTGGGAAAGCTGATCGCCGTGCGGTGGATGACGCTCCAGCGCAGGTAGCGGCGAAAGAAGTGCCCCACGCTCTTCTCCACCGCGATGTTCCACACCGGCAGGCTGGACACCGCCACCCGGCCACGCAGCTCCCGGCGGATCCGGTTGCCGAGGGCGTGGTCCTCGGCGAGCACGTTGGCCACCGACTCGAAGCCGCCGAGCAACTTCAGATCTTGGCGCCAGAGCGCCATCGACTTGCCCACCACCAGCGGCTTCCGCGCCACGCGGTCCGCGGCCACCATTCCCGTGGCCACCGTCGCGGCCAGGTGCACGTTGTCCAGGAATGCGCCCAGCGTCCGCTGGCCCGCCCCGGCGACGGGATGCGTGACGCACGACACGCCCGGACGGCAGAGGTGCGCGGCGATGTCCGCGAGGTAGGCGTCCGGGACGCGGATGTTCGAGTCGCTGATCACCAGGAGGTCGTGCCGGGCCGCCCGCGCCATCCCGATCAGCTGGTTCACCTTCGGGTTGAGCCCGACCTCTCGTTCCTGCCGGACGAGGCGCATCCGGTGCGGCCAGCGGCGCACCGCCTCCTCCGCGACGGGCCAGGCCGGATCCTCGGGCGAGCGGACACCCAGGATGAGCTCGTAGTCGCCGCCGTAGGGCAGCGTCGCGAACGAGGCGATGTTCGCCGCCAGGTCGTCGTCCGCCCCGCACAGAGGCTTCAGGATCGAGATGCCCGGCCACTCCGAGGGGAT
>Ga0310810_10000050_pt1 | contig 143968 bp, 119 predicted proteins | sample NCmetagenome_FD_207641 | JGI IMG/M metagenome (GOLD analysis project Ga0310810, IMG submission 207641) | Soil microbial communities from experimental microcosm in Duke University, North Carolina, United States - NC | ecosystem: Engineered > Artificial ecosystem > Soil microcosm > Unclassified... | reverse complement strand
GCCAGGTGTGTAAGTACAGCGATGTATTGAGCTTACTGGTCCTAATCGCTCGATTGGCTTGATCGCACAAGCAGCACCGTTCCATGTCTGGAAACAAAGCCAGACATCACGTAACAAAACCTTCAGCTACAAGTGTCGTATTATCTAGTGCAAACGTCCTTCGTCGACCTGGTGGTCCTAGCGGAGGAATTCCACCCGATCCCATTCCGAACTCGGCCGTTAAAGCCTCCAGCGCCCATGGTACTGCGGCCCAAGCCGCGGGAGAGTAGGTCGCTGCCAGGTCTGCAAAGGACGTTTGTCTCTAGTCGTCGCGTCCGCCACATGGCGGGTGCGACAACCCCGCCCGAACAATTCGAGAGAACCCCGCGAGCAGAAATGTTCGCGGGGTTTCTTTTTTGCCGCAGAGTTCGTCACTTCCTCAGAGCTTCTTCAAGCGCCATGCGAATGAAACGTTGATAAGGCAAGCCCGCGCGTTTCGCGCGTTTGCGCACCGCTTCGAGCAATTCGCCTGGCAGCCTGAGATTGACCGACGTGTCCTTCGGCTTCAATTCAAAGCGCACGAACTCCCCGCCTGAGAGATCGAACTGGGACAAATCCGCTTTATCGATAAAGCGTTCCGCCTCACGATCGCTTTTGAAGGTCGGAAGCTTCTTAAGCTTTGTAGATCTTGACATAATGGTCAGCCTCCTTTCTGTGCATGTAACGCGCGCTGATTGCTCGGATCAGCGTGTCCGTTCCGCGCCGGCGCATTGTGAAAACGACGAAGAGCGCGCGGCCCTCCGGTGTCTGGCCTATGGCGCGGAAGCGTCGTTCGTTCCATGAATGTGCCTCGTCAGGCAGGATCATCAATCCTTGGCGAAACGAAGCCTCGATAGCGGCAATCGAAACGCCGTGTTTTTTTGCATTTCGCCAGGTTGGCGGTATCCCACTTGAATCCTTGAAATTCCATCCGTTATCCGTCAAACATTGTATAGTCAAATGCCTATACAATTGCAAGCTATACGATATGAAAAGCTCAAGCCGGTCAAACTCTTTACGCTGAACCTGTCGACGTTTCGGGGAGCTCAGGATGAGGCTCCCCGCCCCCTGATACCCAGCCCCCCGTGAACCGCCCGGTTCACGGGGTTTTTCGTCTGTTGACGAAAATGTTGATCGCGGCGGGCCGTGCCCCGGCCTAAGCTCGTAGGGAAAACTGGGGAAATCTCTATGAAACTCGCCACCTTGCTCGCGGGCGCTGCCTGCGCTGCCGCACTCGCCACAGCGGCCCTTTCTGCAACGACTCCCGCGGCCACCCCCGCGGCGGCACCGGCAACCGATCCGCTCGCGCCGGTCGGAATTGCGCCGCAGCCGGCGCCGCTGCCGGAACGACCCGTCAAGGAGACGATGTTCGGCAAAGAGGTGACCGACAACTACCGCTATTTCGAAAAGCTCGACACAGCCACGCTCGACTGGATGCGCGCCCAAGGCGCTTATACGCGCAACGTGCTCGATGCGATCGCCGGACGCGCCGATCTCGGCAAGCGCGTCAGCGCCTTCACCGGCAGCTTCGGCTTCACCAAGAATTACGCCGAGTATGGCGGCCGCACCTTTTATCAGGAGCGTCCGCCGGGCGCCGACAATTTCAATCTCATGGTCCGCGATGCCAAGGGCACGCGCACCATCATCGACATCGCCAAGGTGATGGCGTCGCATGGCGGCAAACCGTACGCCATCAACTACATTCTTGCCGCGCCCGACGGCTCCAAGGTCGCCGCCGGCTTGAGCGAAGGCGGCTCCGAAGACGCCAGCATCAGCGTCTATGACGCCGGCACCGGAGCGCGCATCGCGGGTCCGATCGATCGCGCCCAGTTTGGCGCCACCTCGTGGAGCACCGATTCAAAAACGCTCTACTTCATTCGCCTTAAGCTTCTGAAGCCGAGCGACCCGGGTACCGAAAAATTTCGTGACGCGACCTTGGTCGGCTGGAAGCTCAAGACCGAACCCGTCGCGCTCTATGGTTCGCTCACGTCCAATGGCCCGAAAATCGGCGCCGACGAAACACCCGTCCTCGCCTTCACGCCCACTTCGCCGGTCGGTGTTCTCCTGTCCGTCAACGGCGTGCAGAACGAGCTCAAATTCTGGACCGCGCCGGCGGCCACGGCGGGAAATCCGAACGCGAAGTGGACGCTCGTCGCCGACCGCGACGACGGCATCACCTCGCTCGATGCGCATGGCAACGAGCTTTTCCTGCTCTCGCACAAGAACGCGCCGACCTTCCAGGTGCTGGCGCTCAAGGCCGGTCAGCCGCTTGCTTCGGCCAAAGTGCTGGTGAAGAGCGAGCCCGATCGCGTGATCGAGGGCCTGCATGCCGCTGCCGACGGGCTTTATGTGCTCGCAACCAAGGGCGTTTACTCGCAGCTGCTCCGCGTCAACTACGCCACGGGCAAGAGCGAGGAGATCTCGCTGCCGACACGCGGTCATGTCGGCGAAGTGTTCAGCGATCCCAGGCATGCCGGCATCGTCGTCGACTATTCGAGCTGGGTCGTGGCGCCTGCGGTCTATTCCTACAATGCCAAGACCGGCAAGTTCAGCGATCTCAACATCGGCGCCAAGGGCGACATCGATCCCGCGAAGTACGTGGTCAGCGATCTCGAAGCCAAGGCGCATGACGGCACGATGGTGCCGCTCTCGCTGGTCCAGCCGAAGGGCGTGGCGACGCCGCAAGCGGTCGTTGTCGAAGCCTACGGCTCCTACGGCATCTCCAATCTCGCCGACTTCAGCAGCAGGCGCGCCGCCTTCATGAAGGAAGGCATCGCCTACGGCATCTGCCATGTGCGCGGCGGCGGCGAGCTTGGCGAAGCCTGGCGTTTGGGCGGCAAGGACGCCAACAAGCACAACACCTGGCAGGACGTCATCGCCTGCGGCGAGGATCTCATCGCGCGCGGCATCACGACCAAGAGCAAGCTCTTCATCATCGGCGGCTCGGCCGGCGGCATCACCATGGGCCGCGCGATGGAGGAGAAGCCCGATCTCTTCGCCGGCGTGATGGATATGGTGCCCGCCGCCAACACGCTGCGCGCCGAGTTCTCGCCCAATGGTCCCGACAACATTCCCGAGTTCGGCACCGTCACCAAGGAAGAGGGCTTCAAGAATCTCTACGAGATGGATTCGATGCAGCACATCCAGAAAGGCGTAACCTATCCTGCGATCATCATCTCGACCGGGCTGAACGATCCGCGCGTCTCGCCTTGGGAGCCGGCCAAGTTCGAGGCGGGCTTGCTGGCCGCGGGCTCGACCAATCCGGTGCTCCTGCGCATCGACGCGCAGGCCGGACACGGCATCGGCTCGACCCGCACGCAGACGGACGCGTTGACCGCCGACGGCATCGCCTTCGTCAAGTGGCGCTCGGGCGAGGCGGGGTGGTTGCCGAAGGCCAGTGCCAGGACGCAGAAGTAGGTCCTATGTCGTCATGGCCGGGCTTGACCCGGCCATGACGAAGTTGGATTTGGCAGGGCGGGAAAAAATGCGCTATTCGGAAGCCGCTCGCATGCTTTAGGGAGAGCCGTCATGGCCAATCGCGAACAACGTTCGAACCGGGAGAAGAAGAAGCCCAAGTCTGACAAAAAGGCCGCGCCCGTTCCGGCGGTGAAGCCCCCCGCTTATGTCGAACCGCAACTGATCCGCAAACCGCACAAGGGCAAGGACTGGGTGTAGCGACAGACGCCGACCGTCGGTCGGCGCACTTCATTTACGTCTCGCCATGTACAAGTGCGTTTCATACGACCAGTCGAACGCGCCGCCCTCGGCAGCGATGGCCGTTTCGAGCGCAGAGAGCAGCGATTCCAGCTTCGCCGGTGGCATCATCTGATGATCGGAGCGCGTGCGCGCGAACGCGACATAGCTTTGCGCGGTGTGCCGCCAGGTCCAGCGATACAGGCGATGGACGACGGGCTCGAAACGCCCTGACGCTTCGAACCAAGAGGCGAAAGGTCCGCTCGGCAGATACCCCGACTCCGGCGGCAGTCCCCAAGCGCCCGTATGTTCGAGGTAGATGCGCTTGAACGCCGACGCGTGCGGCTCGGCCAGCTCGCCTGGAACGTGACCGAACACGGCCAATGTGCCGGACGGAACCAGGAGGTCCGCGGCCTTGGCGAAGGAAATCTCGCGCGCAATCCAATGCCAGGACTGGGCGGCAAAGATCAGTTTGAACGTCGCGCCGGCTGCGTCGAAAGTTTCGAATGGCGCGACCACAAACGACACGTTGGGCGCGTCTGAAAGTTTTTGCTTCGCCACCGCGACGAGCGCGGCTCCGGGATCGAGTGCGGTCAACCGAATGCCCAGACCGACAAAACCCGCCGTCGCCTGACCCGCGCCGCAACCCACTTCCAGAACCGGATCGCCTTCTCCGAGCGCGGCGAAGCGGCCAATGTCGTCGACCAATTCTTGGCTGTATCCCGGCCGTGCCGAGCCATAAAGGGTCGCAACCCGATCGAATGTCGACTTATGTTCCATCGCGCCAAACTAGCCGAAGTGCTGCCATTCGTGCATATCCCTTGCATGAGCCGAAATCGGGCTTAGGTTTTGCCGATACGATCGGACCAACGCCCATGAGCCAATCCGCCTTAGCCGCCGACGCCGCCGTCCGCGCCAGCCTCAACTACATCGTCGATACCGGCGTGAAGCCGGTGAACGAGACCTATGGTCCCAACGGCTTGATGCGCGTGCAGTCGGCGAGTTTCGTGCGCCACGTCGTGCCGATCACGGACGGCCGGCCCTTGCGCGAGAGTTTCAGCCTCGACACGTCGGGCTTCGTCCTCGCCGATCATCCGACGGCGATGCAGAACTTCCTCGACCCTGCCGAACTCAAGTCGGTCTATTACCGCGAAATGGAAAAGCTGATCGCGGCCGAGAGCGGTGCGAAGCGCGTGCATGTCTTTGACCACACGCTCCGTTCCGGCGACAAGGAAACGCGCGACACGCTCAAGATCCGCGAGCCGGTGCGCGCGGTGCACAACGATTACACCGAATGGTCCGGCCCGCAGCGCGTGAAGGATTTCCTGCCCGAAGAGGCGCCCGATCTGCTGTCGCGCCGCTTCGCCATCGTCCAGGTCTGGCGTGCCATCAACACGCCGATCGAAAAGGATCCGCTCGCCATCGCCGAAGCCGGCTCGCTGGCGCAACAGGATTTCATCGCCGCCGAACGCCGCTTTCCCGATCGCGTCGGCGAGATCTACCAGTTCGCCTACAATCCGGCGCATCGCTGGGTCTATTTCCCGCACATGCGCCGCGACGAGGCGCTGGTGTTCAAGGTCTACGACTCGGCCAAGGACGGCCGCGCGCGCTGGGGCGCGCATACCTCGTTCGACGATCCGTCGACGCCGCCAAACGCGGACCCGCGCGAAAGCATCGAGATCCGAGCCTTCGCATTTTTCTGATTTCCTCCCCGTTTACAGGGGAGATGAATTGCATCCTCATCCTTCGGCAAGCTCAGGATGAGGGAGCTTTATTTGGTCCTCGCCCTGAGCCTGTCGAAGGGCGCTTCGCTACGCTCAGCACCTCCCCCGTGAACGGGGGAGGAAAGTCGCGACGGCGGCAGGACCCACCCACCACATCTCGTGGCTGGACCTTTGGCCCCGACTCACGCCCCAATTCAGGTAGGCGGGTGGCGACGCGCAACGGTGTTTGAGACCTGGAGCGTGCCATGGGCGGCAAGATCGAGCTCGATTTCAAGGTCGAACAATGGAGCGAGCGCGACGCGATTGAGCGCGTGTTCGCGATCTGCGATCGCGGCGACGTCGGGCTCGCGGCCTACGAAGCGTCCGTCGCGGCTTATCCCGACAAGCACATTACGCTCCGCCACGGCGCGCGCGTCATCCGCGACAATTGGCGAAAGCCCAAACGCGGCCCTACTTCTGTCCCGCCTTCCACGTCGTGATCGCCGTCATCATGTTGTCGACATGGCGCGTCGGATCCAAGTCCGTGTATTCGGCGAGAATGTGCCCGTCCGGCGCAATCACATAGGACGTGCGGTTGGCGTATTCCGGATGCGCCGACAGCACCGCGTCATAGGACGTCATGATGCGCTGGTCCGCGTCCGCGGCGACGGGAAACTTGCTCTTGCATTCGGTGGTGGAGAATTTGTCGAGCGTCGCGATGTTGTCGTGGCTGACGCCGATCACGGTGACGCCGAGTTCCTGGAAGCGCGGCATCGCGTCGGCGAACTCATGCGCCTCGATGGTGCAGCCCTTGGTGAACGCCGCCGGATAGAAATAGAGCACGACCGGTCCCTTTTTCAGCGCATCGGAGAGCGCGAAGGTGAACTCCTTGCCGCCGAGCGTGGCAGGCGCAGTGAAATCGGGGGCGGCGGCGCCGACCTTGAGCGCGGCGGAAGCCGGCGCGAGAGAAAGGGCTGCTGCGAAAAGGCCGGCGGCGAGTTGTTTCATGGCGGTTCTCCGGATCGAACTGTTGGATAACTTGCCGCTTTCGAGGCCGTCTGTCACGGCCAAGTCCCTCACATCTCTGCACATTCTTTTATTTACGCGGTTAGTTTGTCCAACACCCTTCCGCGCGGCTGCATAATGCAGGCTCAAACTGAAGGAGAACAGACTTGTCGGAAGACGGAGACACAATTGCGGGGCGATTCGACTATGCCGAGCACAAGCGGAGATTAGAAGCGGAGGCGGAGCGCGAACGGGCGGCGCGAACGGCATTTCTGCAGAAGTTCTTGCGCGGGCCGGACTTGATTTCCTGGGTCGCGCCAAAGGATGGCGTTGTCCCTGACGAGGTTCTCAGCGAGCACCTGGCGCAACTACAGAACGGCGTGCGCTACGCGCTTGAGTCCGCGTACAAATCAGATGGTTGGGGGATGGCAAAATTCGCAGCGACGAATGCCGCGACGCGCATGATCCGCGCCAGCCTCGCGCTGGCGAAAGAATTGAAAGCGTCAAAGTCGAAAACAGTACGTGGTGGAAGGCGTGCGCGGAGGACACAAGATTGAGTGGCCGCGGCGCTCCTTTGGGCAATCGGCGCGCGCTGAAGCATGGCGCCTACAGCGCCGAGATGCGCGCCTTGCGCAAGCTCGCGCACCGGCTGATCACGTCGGCCAAGCTCGCGTTACAGCGCCGGCGCTTAGACGCCGTAGTGCACGTACGGAAAGCAGCGCTCGCGGTTCAGCGTCAGCCCGTAATGCTTGGCGAGCGCCTGGATCGCGTCGTCATGCGTCGCGAACGGATCGCCGTTCGACGGTCCGACGATGATCATGCGGAAGTCGTCGAACTCCTTGCCGTTCGGCGGCAACATGGCGGTGGCGATCGGCGTGCCGTCATGCTCGCGCAAGGTGAGGAAGAGCGGCATGGTGCGAAGGACATGCGCGTTCAGCCCGATGTCGCGCTCGATGTACGAGGTCGCGGTGGGGCGGTAGCTACTGACGGCAGCATCGCGCTCGCGGCGAAAATATTTCTCGACGGCATGATGCATCGCCTCCGATTCGGCGGCGGCTTCCGCCTCGGTCTCGATGCGGAACCAGGTCCGCCGGCCAGGTGCGTCGCAGATATAGTCCATCGCCGTGATCCCCCCGCGAATCAGTGCCGATGTCAAGGATCATATGCATTTCGTGCGGTTGTCGCTTCCCAGGTGAAGTGCGTAATCTGTGGTGGAGTGCCTCAGGAGTGGTCAAGCCATGCCCGTCGAAATGCTCGAGCACTACACGGTCCGCTGCGCCAGCCTGGAACGCACGCGCGATTTCTATCGCGACGTGATCGGACTTTCCGTGGGCGAGAGGCCACGATTTCCCTTCAAGGGCTATTGGCTCTACCTCGGCGGTGTTCCGATCGTGCATCTGGTCGATGCGGTGGAGTCGGAAAACCGCGACGGCCCGCATGGCAAGGGCGACACCGCGGCCTTGGATCACATCGCCTTCCGCGGCAAGGACCTGGAGGCGACCCGCGCCACGCTCAAGAGTCACGGCCTGAAATTCCGCGAGAACGAGGTTCCGGGCGGGCGCATCCATCAGATTTTCGTGCCCGACCCCGACGGCATCCTGATCGAGCTCAATTTCCGAAGTTAGCCGCTGTTGTCATGGCCCGCCGGAGTGCGGGCCACCCAGTTGGGGCAGAGCGCCACATCGAAGACTTAAACTGCGCCTTTGTTTCGCGATACCGCTCCCAGCGTCACCTGGGCGGCCCACACTAGGTGGGCCGTGACACAGCGGGCGTCGCAATTCCACACAAATGACAGCGGTTTAAGTGCCTTTGCTGCGCGGCGTCCGATGTGATTTTATGGCCGGCAGAATTCAGGGGGTGAAACCCCCTCAGCGCCTCACAACAAAAGGGAGTCAAGGGAATGCAGGAACGTCTTCAATTCTATATCGACGGCAAGTGGGTGAACCCCACCACGCCCAAGACCATCGATGTCATCAACCCCGCCACCGAAGAGGCCTTCGCCCGCATCTCGCTCGGCTCCAAGGCCGATGTCGACAAGGCGGTCGCGGCCGCGCGCAAGGCCTTCGAGACCTTCTCGAAGACGTCGCGCGAGGAGCGTCTCGCGCTCCTCGGCAAGATCATGCAGGTCTACCAGACCAAATATAATGAAATCGCCGAGACCATCTCCAAGGAAATGGGCGCGCCGATGTGGCTGTCGAAGGCGGCGCAAGCCGCAACCGGCATGGGTCATCTCGCCGAGGCCGCCAAGATCCTCAAGGACTACAAGTTCGAAGAGACCCGCGGCACCACCGCGATCGTCAAGGAACCGGTGGGCGTCTGCGGCTTCATCACGCCGTGGAACTGGCCGATCAACCAGATCGTCTGCAAGGTTGCGCCTGCGCTCGCCGCCGGCTGCACCATCGTGTTGAAGCCGTCGGAAGTGGCGCCAATGAACGCCATGCTGTTCGCCGACGTGCTGCATGAGGCCGGCGTGCCGCCAGGCGTCTTCAATCTCGTCAACGGCGACGGGCCGACGGTCGGCGAAGCGCTTTCGGCGCATCCCGGCATCGACATGATGTCGTTCACCGGTTCGACGCGCGCCGGTATCGCGGTCGCCAAGGCTGCCGCCGATACGGTCAAGCGTGTGGCGCAGGAGTTGGGCGGCAAGTCCGCCAACATCGTGCTGGACGATGCCGATCTGACCAAGGCGGTCTCCGGCGGCGTCATGCAGATGATGACCAACTCGGGACAATCGTGCAACGCGCCGTCGCGCATGTTCATTCCGCGCGCCAAGAACGATCAGGCCATCGCCATCGCCAAGGCGACGGCGGAGAAGGTCAAGGTGGCGCCGCCCGACTCGCCGGACTCGACTCCCGGCACGATCGGTCCGGTGGTCAGCGAGGTCCAGTTCAACAAGATCCAGGGCCTGATCAAGAAGGGCATCGACGAAGGTGCGACGCTCGTCGCCGGCGGTCTCGGCCGTCCGGAAGGCTTGAACCGCGGCTATTATGTGCGTCCGACGGTCTTCGCCAACGTCACCAACGACATGACGATCGCGCGCGAGGAAATCTTCGGGCCGGTGCTCGCCATGCTGCCCTACGACAGCGAGGCCGACGCCATCAAGATGGCGAACGACACGGTCTATGGCCTCTCCGGCTATGTGCAGTCGGGCGATCTCGCGCATGCGCGCAAGGTCGCGTCGCAACTGCGCAGCGGCAACGTGCATCTGAACGGCGCCGGCGCCGATTTCAGCGCACCGTTCGGCGGTTACAAGCAGTCGGGCAACGGCCGCGAGTGGGGCGACCATGGCTTCGAGGAATTCCTCGAGACCAAGGCCGTTCTCGGCTTCGAGGTCAAGGCGGCTTAGCGGTTCAAGTAAAATGCGAAGAGGCCGTTGCGCAAGCAGCGGCCTCTTTTTTTGATCATCTTCTCAGATGTCATGGCCCGCCGGAGTGCGGGCCACCCAGTTGAATTTGCAGCTTGTAGCCAAAGATATACGTGGAGGTAGTTTTCCAACTTTTCGCTTGTCGTCACCTGGGTGGCCCGCATTTGCGGGCCATGACAAGTGAGCGATCTCTAAACTTTTTCAGCTCAATTTCGGCGGCGCGTTCGAACTCAATCTTCCACGCCATAGCGCTTCAGGAGTTTAGCGAGTGCGACGGTTCCGGATTTGCCTGCGCGCAGTGCCGCAAGACGCTGCTCGGCAAGGTGCAGATCCTCAAGGTCGGCGAGGTGTTCGAGGATGGCCTCGCGGATATCGGGACGTTGCCCCATCAATCAATCCTTCGCCCGCTCGACGTACGAGCCGTCGGCGGTCATCACCACCACGCGCGTGCCTGTCGTGATGTGGGTCGGCACCATCGTCTTGACGCCGTTGGAGAGCAGCGCCGGCTTGAACGAACCAGACGCGGTCTGGCCCTTCACCACCGGTTCGGTGTCGACGATCTCGAAGGTGGCGCGTTGCGGAATCTCGAGACTGATCGGAAGGCCGTTGAAGCTCTGCAGCGTGACATCCATGTTCTCCGTCAGGTACGGCGCCATGTCGCCGACCACGTCGGCGCCGACCGAGACCTGGTCGAACGTCTCGGGCTGCATGAACACCCAGTGATCGCCGTCATGGTAGAGATAGTTGTACTTGGCCTGATCGATGAAGGCTTTCTCGATGCTGTCGGTGGTGCGAAGACGCTCGACGATCTTCACGCCGTCGCTGATGCGGCGCATCTCGAGATGCGTCACTGGCGTGCCCTTGCCGGGATGAATGTTCTCGGCCGTCAGGACGACATAGAGCTTGCCGTCCTTCTCGATGACATTGCCCTTGCGCACGCTGCTGGCGATGACGGAAACCACTTTGGCCCTCAAGGAATTGGACGGCGGCTCATAGCAGGGCCCGCCGCTTGGGCCAAGCGCAATCGTGGCGCATTTGCCGTCGGCACATCGGCGCAATAGAAGAAGCCCGAAATCGCCGCGCCAAGGTTTAGGAAATGACGCCGTCCCCCTGGTGGTCGCCGCATGTTCATGAGGACCGTCGGCCGCTGTTGCTGGCGCGCAATCGCATCAAGCACGGCCTCCGCCAATACTTCGAGGCCGAGGGATTTTGCGAGGTCGAGTGCGGCGCGCTTGCGGTTTCGCCCGGCAACGAAGCGCACCTGCATGCCTTCGCGACGGAGTTGCGGACGCCGGCCGGCGAGAGCCGCACGCTCTATCTCCATACCTCGCCCGAGTTCGCGGCGAAGAAACTGCTCGCTGCCGGGGAGACGCGGATCTTCGACTTCGCCCGCGCCTTCCGCAATCGCGAGCGCTCCGACCTGCACGCGCCGGAATTCACCATGCTGGAATGGTATCGCGCCGGCGAACCTTATACGCGCGCGCAGGAGGATTGCCTCGCCGTGCTGCGCCTCGCCGCCGACATCGCCGGCAGGAAAGAGCTCAGCTTCCGCGACCGCACCTGCGATCCGCATGCCGAGGTCGAGCGGCTCACCGTCACCGAAGCCTTTGCTTACCATGCGGGGATCGAGCTGCTCTCGACGCTCTCGGCCGATGGCGAAAGCGACACGAATGCGTTTGCCGCCAAGGCGCGGCGCGCCGGCTTCACCATCAGCGAGAAGGATGGCTGGTCGGACATCTTCAGCAAGGTCCTGGCCGCCGCGGTCGAACCCAAATTGGGCAAGGGGAAGCCGACGCTCCTGACCGAATACCCGCGCTGCGAAGCCGCGCTGGCGCGCGCCACGCCGCACGATCCGCGCCTCGCCGAACGCTTCGAGCTCTATGCCTGCGGCGTCGAACTGGCGAACGGCTTCGGCGAACTGACCGATGCAGTCGAGCAGCGCGCCCGCTTCGAGACCGAGATGGCGGAGAAGGCGCGCATCTATGGCGAACGCTATCCGCTGGACGAGGATTTTCTCGCGGCGCTCGGAGAAATGCCGCAGGCGAGTGGCGTGGCGCTCGGCTTCGACCGGCTCGTCATGCTGGCGACAGGCGCGCCGCGTATCGATGAAGTGCTGTGGACGCCTGCACCGTGAACTTTAAATGTCATGGCCCGCCGGAATGCGGGCCACCCAGTTGCGCACATACTCCATGGACGAAGAATTTGGCTGAGACCAATCCTGACAGAAGAGCGCTTGACGTCACCTGGGTGGCCCGCACTCCGGCGGGCCATGACAAGTCGGGTTGTGATTGGCATTCCGATGTCGGCGCTACGCGCCGCGCAGTTTCTTGAAGAACGCGCTCACCTTGTGGCGCGTCTGTTCCCACCACACCACGCGGCTGTTCGTCACCCAGTTGAGCTGGATGACGCGGCGCGGACCGTCGAACGCCTCGAATCCGTGCCAGGCGTTGGGCGCGTTCTGGAAGACGAGGAGCGTGCCTTCATCGGGCGGCACTTCGGCGATGACGTCGTCGAGATTGTCCGGCGAACGCAGCAAACGCAGCCGCCCGGTCGGGCTCTCCCACTTGCCGTTCATATAGATGAGAACGGTGACCAGCTTGCTCTTGCTGTCGGTGTGGATCTGGCCGTCGCGCGCCGCCGATTGGCCGCGCACCGTCACCATGGTCGGCCGCCGCGAGAGATCCATGCCGAGCTTTTCAGACACGGCCTGCGTGAAGGCGGGTCCGCGGATGGCATCCATGAAGCTCTGAAAGGCCGGCCCGTAGCTCAACGTCGGCAGCGGAAAACTGCCCGGATGCGTCACATCGGGAAAGTCGGCGTTGATCCTACCGATGCTGGCGGGGCGCACGAAGTTCGGCACCATGAGATAGGGAAAGGGATCGCGGATGAGCGATGCACGGCTGACCGCCTCGACATCGATCGGCAACGCGCCAGCCATCGCCTCAGCGGTATTCGGCGTTGAGCTCGGAGAGCTTCTCCGCGCCGGGGCAAAGCTCTTTTTCGCCAAGACTGTTCAGCGGCACAGGTACCGTGTTGAGGTTGGCGTGCATGTCGTCGGTTTCTTCCTCGATGTAGAGAAGCCCCGTGAGCACTTCGCCCTTGTTGTGGTGATGCTGGACATACGCCATCGCCGCAGCGCGATCGGTCGGATCGTAGTTCTCGTGCAACTTGGAAAGCTTCAGGAAGGTGCCGTCATGTTGCTCGACCAGCTTGACGCTGCCGGGCTCGTAATCGGCGGTGATCTCCTTGCGGTCGACGATGAAGTCGAGACGGTTCACCGCCTCGTTGTGCTCGCGCACGAAGTCGAAGCTCTTGGTCGAGCCGGAATGGTTGTTGAACTGCACGCAGGGACTGATGACGTCGATGATCGCCGAACCGCGATGGGCGATGGCGGCCTTCAGGATCGGCACCAGCTGCTTCTTGTCGCCGGAGAAACTGCGCGCCACGTACGTCGCGCCCAAGACCAGCGCCAGGCTGACGAGATCCATCGGGCTGTCCTTGTTGGTGCCGCCGGCCTTCGAGGTCGAGCCTTTGTCGGCGGTGGCGGAGAACTGGCCCTTGGTCAGGCCGTAGACGCCGTTGTTCTCGCAGATATAGACCATGTTCACGCCGCGGCGCACGCAATGGGCGAATTGGCCGAGCCCGATCGAGGCACTATCGCCGTCGCCCGAGACGCCCAAGTAGATGAGCTCCTTGTTGGCGAGGTTGGCGCCGGTCAAAACGCTCGGCATGCGGCCGTGCACCGCGTTGAAGCCGTGCGCGTTGCCGAGGAAGTAGTCCGGCGTCTTCGAGGAACAGCCGATGCCCGAGAGCTTGGCGACGCGATAGGGTTCGATGTCGAGTTCGTAGCAGGCCTGGATCAACGCGGCGCTGATCGAATCGTGACCGCAGCCGGCACACAGGGTCGAGATCGAGCCCTCATAGTCGCGATGGGTGAAGCCGAGCTTGTTCGGCACAAGTCCCGGATGTTGCAGCTTCGGCTTGGCGATGTAGGTCATTCTGCTGCTTCTTTCGCTTTCGGCTTGCTCGCATTCATCCGCTCGGCGATGGCCTGGGTGATGAAGCGCGCCGTGATCGGCGTGCCGTCATAGTGCAGGATGGAGATGAAACGCGCCGGATCGATGCCGCATTCGTTGACCATCAGCTTCTGCAGCTGCGCGTCGCGATTCTGCTCGATGACGAAGACCTGGTCGTGCGCGTTGACGAATTCGAGGACATCCTCGCTGAAGGGAAAGGCGCGGATCCTGAGCGTGTTCAGGTGCACGCCCTGTTTCTCCAGACTGGCGAGCGCTTCGTCGAGCGCGGGCGTGGTCGAGCCGTAATAGATCGCGCCGTACCTCGTCTTCTCGACGGCGTTGCGGCGGATGGGCTTCGGCACCAGCGACTTGGCGGTATCGAACTTGCGCAGGAGGCGCTGCATGTTGTCGACATAGACCGGGCCTTCCTCGCTGTACTTGGCCATGCGATCGCGGCTCGAGCCGCGCGTGAAGTAGGAGCCTTTGGTCGGATGCGTCGCCGGCAGCGTGCGATACGGAATGGCGTCGCCGTCGACATCGAGATAGCGGCCGAAGAGCTTGCCGTCTTCCAGCTCCTCCGCGGTGATGATCTTGCCGCGATCGTATTTGCGCGTGTCGTCCCATGTCAGCGGCTGGCAGAGCCAATCGTTCATGCCGATATCGAGATCGAGCATGACGAAGACCGGCGTCTGCAGGCGCTCGGCAAGATCGAAGGCTTCGGCGGCGAAAGTGAAGCACTCGTGCGGATCTTCCGGGAAGAGCAGCACATGCTTGGTGTCGCCATGGCTGGCATAGGCGGCGAGCAGGATGTCGGATTGTTGCGTGCGCGTCGGCATGCCGGTGGAGGGACCGCCGCGCTGAATGTCGAAGACGACCGCAGGCACTTCGGCGAAGTAGGCGAGGCCGAAGAATTCCTGCATCAGCGAGATGCCGGGACCCGACGTGGCGGTAAAAGCACGTGCACCCATCCAGCCGGCGCCGATCACCATGCCGATGGCGGCGATCTCGTCCTCCGCCTGCACGATGGCGAAGTTGTTCTTCTTGGTCTTGGGATCGACGCGGTGTCTGCGGCAATGGGCGGTGAAGGCTTCGGCCAGCGATGTTGACGGCGTGATGGGATACCAGGCGCAGACAGTCGCGCCGCCATAGACGGCGCCGAGGCCGGCTGCATCATTGCCCTGGATGAAAATGCGATCGCCGACCAGGTTCGAGCGCTCCACCGCGAGCTTGCATTTTCCCGCCAAACTCTTGGCGGCGTAGTCGTAGCCGAGTTTCATCGCGGCATAGTTCAGGCGGATCAGCTTTTCCTTGCCCTTGAATTGCTCGCTGATCAGGCCCTCGACGGTCTCGAGCTCCATCGACAGAAGCTGCACCACGGCGCCGAGATAGATGATGTTCTTGAGAAGCTGGCGTTCGCGCGGGATCGTTCCTTCCAGCGTGTTGGAAAGCTCCGTCAGCGGCACACCGAGCAGATGGATGTCGGGACGCAACTTCTGCGTCGTCAGCGGCTTGGTGGAGTCGTAGAAGAGATAGCCGCCGGGCTCGATGGATTCGACATCCTTGTTCCAGGTCTGCGGGTTCATCGCGACCATCAGGTCGACGCCGCCGCGCCGGCCGAGCCAGCCATGGCCGGAGACGCGCACCTCGTACCAGGTCGGCAATCCCTGGATGTTCGAGGGGAAGATGTTGCGCGAGCAGAGTGGCACGCCCATGCGCAGGATGGCGCGCGCGAACAACTCGTTGGCGCTCGCCGAACCGGAGCCGTTGACGTTGGCGAATTTGACGACGAAGTCGTTGGTGGCGCTGATCGGCTGCATCACCAAACTCCTCCGTCATGGGCGGCCCCGAGCCGCCCATCCATCCGGCGTGCGTCGGCCCGCCGAAGTGATCCATTTGCGCCCGCGGCCGCGGACGTGATGGGTGGCCGGGTCAAGCCCGGCCATGACGAATTGTTTGAAATCACCTGTGGCATTCGCCGGCCTGCGCTGTTTCGAGATAGAACTTCTTCATGTCCCAGGCGCCCGTCGGGCAGCGCTCGGCGCAAAGCCCGCAATGCAGGCAGACGTCTTCGTCCTTCACCATGACGCGGCTGGTCTTGAGCTCCTTGGAAACATAGAGGTCTTGCGTCAGGTTCATCGCCGGCGCGGTTAGTTCCTGGCGCAGCTTCGGTTCGGGCTCGTTGAGCGTGAAGGTGATGCAGTCGACCGGGCAGATGTCGACGCAGGCATCGCACTCGATGCAGAGCGGCTCGGAGAACACCGTCTCGACGTCGCAGTTGAGACACCGCTGGGCTTCCTTGAATCCGAGCTCCTTATTGTAGCCGAGCTCGACTTCCATGTTGACGTCCTTGAGCGTCATCTCCTTGGGCGCGTGCGGCACCTTGAAGCGCAGGTCGAGCGACACGTCATTGTCGTAAGACCATTCATGAATGCCCATCTTCTGGCTCGACAGATTGACGAGCGGGGAGGGACGAACCTTGATGTCCTCGCCATTGCAGAGAAGATCGATCGAGACGGCGGCTTCGTGACCGTGCGCGACGGCCCAGATGATGTTCTTTGGTCCGAACGCCGAGTCGCCGCCGAAGAACACTTTCGGATTGGTCGACTGATAGGTCATGGGATCGACGACGGGCATGTCCCACTCGTCGAATTGAAGGCCGATGTCGCGCTCGATCCAGGGGAATGCGTTCTCCTGGCCGACGGCGACGAGGACATCGTCGCATTCCATCAACACATCCGGCTCGCCAGTCGGTACGAGTTTGCGCCGACCCTTGGCGTCTTTCTCCGCCTTCACTTTCTCGAAGACGACGCCGATAAGCTTGCCGTTGTCGTGCTGGAAAGCCTTGGGCACCATGTAATTGTGGATGGGGATGTCTTCATGCATCGCGTCTTCTTTTTCCCACGGAGATGCCTTCATCTCCTCGAAGCCGGAGCGGACGACGACTTGAACATGCTCGCCACCGAGGCGGCGCGAGGTGCGGCAGCAATCCATCGCCGTGTTGCCGCCACCGAGCACGATGACGCGCTTGCCGATCTTGGTGGTGTGGCCGAACGAGACCGACGACAGCCAGTCAATACCGATATGGATGTTCTCGGCTGCTTCCTTGCGGCCCGGAATATCGAGGTCGCGGCCGCGCGGCGCGCCGCAGCCGACAAAGATCGCGTCGTAGTTCTCCTTGAGCAGCGCCTTCAGGCTGTCGATGCGCTGGCCGAACTTCGTTTCCGGTTGCAGGGCCAGGATGTAGTTGCACTCCTCGTCGAGCACGGTTTCGGGCAGGCGGAATTTCGGAATCTGCGTGCGCATCATGCCGCCGGCGAAAGGATCGGTGTCGTAGATCGTGACGTGATAGCCGAGCGGCAGAAGATCGCGCGCCACTGTGAGCGAAGCAGGCCCGGCGCCGATCAATGCGATGCGCTTTCCGTTCTTGCTCGTGGCCGGCTTCGGCATGCGGCTCGTGACATCGTCCTTCGCGTCGGCGCAAACTCGTTTCAGGCGGCAGATCGCGACGGGCTCTTCTTCGACGCGGCCGCGCCGGCAGGCCGGCTCGCATGGCCGGTCGCACGTCCTGCCCAGAACACCCGGAAAGACGTTGGACTCCCAGTTGATCATGTAGGCGTCGGAATAACGTCCGGCCGCGATCAGGCGGATGTATTCCGGCACCGGCGTGTGCGCCGGGCAGGCCCATTGGCAATCCACCACTTTGTGGAAATAGTTCGGATCGGTTACGTCGGTCGGCGCCATACCAGGTCGGCGCGCAGGCGCGGGCGTTGGTCGCCCTTCAGCCGTGACACTCATGTGATGCTTTTGATCTCCAAAACAACGCGGTGCCCGCCCAACGATAACGATTATGAGGTGCCCTTGGTTAAAGAGCGGCGCACTTATACGCGCGTCGGCCCGGCATTTCCCTCTATTTTTCAGTTTAGTCAGGGAGATAGCGGGTGCAACATACACGCGCACCAGCTGGCAAGAGGGATCCGCCACCCCAAGTCCTTGATTAAGCTAATCAATCGCCTAGTTTCCTCGGCGCGGTTCCACTGACAGAATAACCTATGGACATCACTCTTTCCCCTGACCACCGCGCCATCGAGGAGAATGTCGGCCGTATCGTCGCCCGCTTCGGCGATGACTATTGGACCGAGTGCGACCAGACCCCTCGCTTTCCGCATGAGTTTCACAAGGCGATGGCCGACGCAGGCTGGCTCGGCATCACCATGCCGGTCGAGCTAGGCGGGGCGGGCCTTGGGGTCACCGAAGCCGCCATCATGATGCAGGCGGTGTCGCGCGGCGGCGGCGGTTATGCCGCGGCGTCCTCGATCCATCTCAACATCTTCGGACCGCATGCCATCGTCGTGCATGGCAGCGAAGAGCAGAAGCGGCGCCTGCTGCCGCCGCTGATCAAGGGGGACCAGAAGGCATGCTTCGGCGTCACCGAACCCAACGCGGGTCTCGACACGACGAGTATCGAAACCTTCGCGCGTCGCACCAATGATGGTTACATCATGCGCGGCCGCAAGATCTGGACGACCACCGCGCAGGAAGCTGACAAGATCCTGATCCTGGCGCGGACGGCGAAGAAGGCGGACGGCAAAAAGCCGACCGACGGCATGACGCTGTTCTACACCGACCTCGACCGCTCGAAAGTCGAAGTCAGGCGCATTCCGAAAATGGGTCGTGCTGCGGTAGATTCGAACACTGTCTTCATCGACGATCTCTTCGTGCCGGACGAAGATCGCATTGGCGAGGAAGGCAAGGGCTTCCGTATCCTGCTCGACAGCCTCAATCCCGAGCGCATTCTGATCGCGGCCGAAGCGGTGGGACTTGGGCGCGATGCCTTGGCGCGCGGCGCCAAATATGCGCGCGAACGGATCGTGTTCGGTCGGCCGATCGGACAGAATCAGGGCGTGCAGCATCCGCTGGCGGAAAGCTGGATGGCGCTCGAAAGCGCGTGGTGGCTCTGCCTGCGTGCCGCCGCGCTCTACGATTCAAAACAGCCTTGCGGCGCCGAAGCCAATGCCGCCAAACTGCTCGGCGCACGTGCCGCCTTCAATGCCTGTACGACCAGCATGATGACGCATGGCGGCATGGGCTATGCGAAGGAATACCAGATCGAACGGTTGTTGCGGGAATCCATGATCCCGCGCATCGCGCCGGTGAGCGAGCAGCTCATCTTGTCCTTCATTGCGGAGAATGTGCTTGATCTGCCCAAGTCGTATTGAACGCTGATGCGCGCATGAAACGCCTTCTCGAAGGATATCGGGCCTTCAAGGCCGGCCGCTGGCCCAAGGAGCGCGCGGACTACGAGGAGCTGGCGCATCACGGCCAGCACCCGGAATATCTCGTCATCGCTTGTTCGGACAGCAGGGCCGATCCCGCAACGATTTTCAGCGCCGCACCAGGCGAACTCTTCGTCATCCGCAATGTCGCCGGCATCGTGCCGCCGTTGGAGGCCGACAGCGGCCATCGCGGCACCAGCGCCGCGCTCGCCTTCGCGGTGGTGCAGTTGAAAGTGCGCGAGATTTTGGTTTTGGGTCACGCGCAGTGCGGCGGCATCGCGGCTGCGATCGACGGCCGTCTTGTTGCAGGCGTACCGTTCATCGACAGCTGGATTGATCTTTTGACGCCGGCCCTTGGTCTTTCGGCCCACATCCGCGACGAGTCGCAGCGCCACACTGCGATGGAGCGCGATTGCATCCGCCTGAGCCTTGAGAATCTGTTGACGTTTCCGTTTGTGAGCGAACGCGTAAAAGCGGGAACGCTCCGGCTGCATGGCGCGCGCTTCGGGATCGCGGATGGAAAACTCGAAATCCTGGACGAAAAGTCCGGTGTCTTCCGGCTCGTCGAATGACGGGAACGAGCGTCCCCGCGCTGGAAACGGAGCGTCTTGTTCTACGCGGACATGTACTGGAAGACTTTCCCGCCTACGCCGCCATGTGGGCCGATCCGCATGTCACAAAATTTATCGGTGGAAAGCCGCTCTCGGAGGAAGAGGCTTGGGGAAAATTTCTGCGAAACTTTGGTCAATGGATGGTGATGGGATTCGGTTTCTGGTCGGTCGTAGAGCGGCTGAGCGGCGAGCGTGTCGGAGAAGTCGGCTTTGTCGAAGGCCGACGCGACATTGTTCCATCGCTCATCGGAATGCCTGAGTGCGGTTGGTCGCTTGTGAAACGCGCTCACGGCCAAGGCTACGCCACGGAAGCTGTACGCGCCGCACTCGCTTGGGGCGAAACGCATTTCGGCACAGTGCGCATGGCCTGCATTATTGCTCCGGAAAACATCGCTTCCCTGCGTGTGGCGGAGAAGTCAGGATTCCGCACCGCGCATCGCACAACGTATAGAGGCGAACCGACGCTCATGCTCTATCGCGATCCCTAGAAGTCGGCGCAAGCCCACACTAAACTCACAACGACACCGCGAGACGTCGATGGCCGGACTCTATTTCGAACAATTCCATGTCGGACAAAAGTTCGAGCATGCGATCCGCCGCACCGTGACGGAGGCGGACAATGTTTTTTTCACGGCGCTGACCCACAATCCCGCGGCGCTGCATCTCGACGAAGAGTATGGGAAGAAGACCGAGTTCGGCCAGCGCATCGTCAATTCGCTTTTCACGCTCGGACTGATGATCGGCATTTCGGTGCACGAGACGACGCTCGGCACCACGGTCGCCAATCTCGGCATGACCGACGTCGTCTTCCCCAAGCCTGTGTTTCACGGCGACACGCTGCATGTGACGAGCGAAGTGCTGGAGGTCCGCGAAAGCAAGTCGCGACCGACGCAAGGCATCGTTCTCTTCCTCCATTGCGCCATCAACCAGCGCGGCGAGGTTGTCGCGCAATGCAAGCGCAGCGCGCTGATGCACCGCAGTCCTCCTGCTTCGACAAGCTCAGCATGAGGACGAGCATTAATCTCCTCATCCTGAGCTCGTCGAAGGATGAGAGCGACGGCTTGCCGACATGATCCTGCGCTCGCTTCTCTTCGTGCCGGCCGACAGCGAGAGGAAGCTCGCCAAGTCGAAAACATCTCCGGCGGATGGCTTGATCCTGGACCTCGAAGACGCGGTCGCGCCGCAAAACCGCGTGAAGGCTCGGGAACTGACCCGCGAATTTCTGAAGGAGAAGCATCGCCAGGAGATCTGGGTGCGTATCAATCCGGTCGGAAGCGACGATTGTTTTGCGGATCTCAAGGCGGTTGTGGAGTGTGCGCCGGCCGGCCTGATCGTGCCCAAGCCCGATGGACCGCACGCTTTGCTCACATTGGACGCCCACCTGATCACGCTGGAAACGCAAGCTGGCTTAGCGCAGCGTTCGATCAAGCTCCTGCCGGTTGCGACGGAAACGCCGACGGCCGTGCTTTCGCTACAGGACTATCGCAATCCGCCGCCGCGCCTGGTCGCGCTTAGCTGGGGCGCGGAGGACCTTTCGGCCGCCATCGGCGCCGTCACCAATCGCGACGAAAAGGGCGAGTTCCTCCTGATTCATAAAGTGGTGCGTGCGCTTGTCCTGATCGCGGCGAAGGCGGCGGGCGTCGATGCCATCGAGACGCTGCACGCCGACTTTCGCGATGCGAAAGGCCTCGAACATGCCGCGCGCCTGGCACAGCGCGAAGGCTTCTCCGGCATGCTGGCGATCCATCCCGACCAGGTCGAACCGATCAATGCCGCCTTCACGCCGTCTCCTGCCGACGTCGCACATGCCAAGAAAGTCGTCGCGGCCTTCTCAGCAGGCGCCGGCGTTGCTTCGCTCGATGGCAAGATGCTCGATCAGCCGCATCTGAAACAGGCGCAGCACACTCTCGAGCTTGCCGAAGCGTTGCGCCGCGCGCAGTAGAGCGACGGTTACTTCATTTCCCGCTTCGGCGGACGATTCGCGCGCAACACCGTATGCATTTGAGACACGGTCAATGTAAACCGCCGCAATTTAACCAGATACAACGTACACGGAGCAAATCGCGTTGATTCCGTCATAGGGAAGGCGGAGCGTCTTGGGACCAAGGCGTGTAGCCGGGCAGGGTGGGCCAACGCGGGTGAGCAACGTGTCTTTGCGTGGCGTGACTTTGTTGTCCGCAACAGTCCCGCGCGTTCTTATGATTGCGACGATTGCTGCGGCCGGTTTTGCGTCGCCGGCGAACGCCGTCGTGACGGTCAACACCGGCATGACTCTGACCGGCGATACGACGACGATCACGGATCCGTCGATCATCGACAACGGCACAGTCGATTTCAACCAATCCTTCAACGGCACCTATTCCGGCGTGATTTCAAGTACCGGCAACGTCGTCAAGGACGGCACCGGCACGGTCACCTTCACAGGCGCCAACACTTACACCGGTACCACGACGATCAACGCCGGCACGCTTTCATTTGCCGATCCGAACCCGGCCGATCTCAATGTGCTCAGCGGAAACATACTCGACAACGCCTTGCTGGTCAGTTCAGGCACGATGACGTTCGGCGGAGCGATCTCCGGCAGCGGCGCGTTGAACGTCGCCGGCGGTTCGGCGGAGTTGCTGGGTAACAACACCTATATTGGTGGCACGCAAGTGACGGGCGGTCATCTCTTTGTCGGCAATGGCGTGAGCATGGGGAGCCTCACCGGCGCCCTCACTATCGGCTCGGCCGGTGCCCTGACCTTCTTTAATGCCGATCTTTCTGCGGTGACGACGATCACCAGCTCGGGCAGTCTTTTCTTTGCGACCAACACCTCCGCCGCGTCAGCTGTGATCAGCTTGAACGGTAACACAAGCACGGTCCAGTTTGTCGGCACTTCGACGGCCGGTTCGTCAAACATCACTGTCAACGGTGCATTGCTGAACTTCCTCGGATCGTCGAGCGGCGGCAACGCCACCATCGACGTCAAGAGCGGCGGTTCCGTAAACTTCAGCGGCTCCACCGCGGGTACCGCGACTGTGCATGTCGAGAGTGGCGGACAGGCAGCTCTCAACAACGGCACCGCTGTAAACGCGACCGTGAACCTCGATAGCGGCGGGTTACTTCAGTACTCGACGACCGGTGACGCCAATGTCGGGTCGATCAATGGCGCCGGTACAATTATCATGGGCAGCACCAATCTGGTCATTGGTGGCGACAACGCCAACAGCAGTTTCTCAGGCTTGATCGGCGCCTTCGGCAACACCGGCGGGTTAACAAAGACCGGAACCGGGGAAGTCGATCTGACCGGCAGCTACAATTATTTGGGGCAGACGACGATCAGCGCTGGCACGCTTCTTCTGGGCGGGCCCAGTAATACATTGAAGGGCGATGTCGTCGACAATGCGTCGCTCGTCGTCACGGCAAATATTGTGCATCTCAATGGTGCGCTGTCGGGAAGTGGCAGTTTCGATATCGAATCTGGAGCGATCGTCGTTCTGGGCGGCAGCTATTCGACCTCGGCAACAACCGACATCCACAATGGCGGCAATCTGACGTTGGGCGGCACTGGCGGCACGTTCTCGGGCACCGTCACCGATGACGGCCAGTTAGCGACAAGCCTCAACAACGGCGCCACCGCGACAATTTCCGGAGCTCTGCCGGGCGCGGGTGGCGTGACGGTCAACTCGGGTACCCTCGCACTCACCGGCAACTATACATTTACCGGCGCGTCGACGATCAATAGTGGAACGTTGTTGCTCGGCGGCACCGGCGGCACGCTCACCGGCGCGGTAACGGACAACAGCATGCTCACGGCCGCATCGAGCGGCACCGTCACCCTTTCCAGCAGTCTTTCCGGCTCGGGCGGCGTCACCGTCAGTGCGGGCACGCTCGCGCTCAGCAGCTACAGCTATCAAGGCACAACTACCATTACTGCCGGCACGCTCTCGCTGGGCGGCACGGGCGGCACGCTCTCGGGCGACGTCAGCGACAATGGCACGCTCATGGCGTCGTCGAGCGGCACCGTGACTCTTTCCGGCAACGTGACGGGAACTGGTGGCGTCAACGTCAACACCGGAAACCTATCGCTCACCGGCAGCTACAACTTAACCGGCGCGACCAGCGTGAGTAGCGGCACGACGCTTACGCTCGGCGGCTCCGGCGGCACGCTCTCAGGCAGCGTCACAGACGCCGGCACGCTCGTGGTGAATTCGACCGGCACCAACACCGTTACCCTGTCGGGCAATGTGGCTGGCGACGGCGCTGTCAGCGTGACCTCCGGCAATCTCGTGCTCGCCGGGAGCTACAGCTACACCGGCGCGACCACCATCAATGCCGGCACGCTCACGCTTGGCGGCACGGGCGGCACGCTTTCGGGAAACGTCCTCGACAATGGTTTGCTCCTGGCCAACTCGACGGGTACGGCCACGCTCTCCGGCAAGTTGACCGGAAGCGGCAACGTCACCGTCAACTCGGGCACGCTGGCGCTCACCGGCGCTTACACTTACGCCGGCGCGACCACCATCAATGCCGGCACGCTCTCGCTGGGCGGCGCGGGCGGCTCGTTTGGCGGGTCCATCACCAACAATGGCACGCTCGCGGCAAATTCGACGAGCTCCGTCACACTGTCCGGCGCCGTCACGGGAAGCGGCGGCGTCAGCGTCCTCTCCGGCACGCTCGCACTCACGGGCACTTACAGTTACATGGGCACGACGATGATCGCGAGCACGACGCAGCTCGCGCTGGCCGGTACGGGCGGCATGCTCAGTGGCAACGTCACCGACAATGGAGGGCTTTTTGCGGATTCGACGGGGACAGTCACACTATCCGGCAATGTAACGGGAACTGGCGGCGTCACCGTCAACTCCGGCAGCCTGGCGTTGACCGGTGCCTACACATATATGGGCATCTCTACCATCAACACCGGCACGCTAGCGCTAGGCGGCAGCGGCGGCACGCTGTCAGGCAACGTCGTCGACAACAGCACGCTCTCTGCCGCGTCGACAGGCACGGTCACCTTGTCGGGATCGGTCTTGGGAAGCGGCGTCGTCGCGGTCAGTTCAGGCACGCTGGCACTGACCGGCAGCTACACCTTGAGCGGCGCCGCGAACATTAATGCCGGCACACTCTCGCTCGGTGGCGCAGGCGGCACACTTTCCGGCAATGTCGTCGACAGCGGCACGCTCTCCGCTAATTCCACCGGCACTGTCACACTCTCCGGTGCAGTCTCGGGAAATGGCGCCGTCGCGGTTACTGCCGGAACGTTGGCACTGACCGGAAGCTACATCTTGAGTGGTGCGACGAGCGTGAGTGGCGCAGCGCAACTCTCGCTCGGCGGCACTGGTGGCACGCTGTCGGGCGGCGTCTCCGACAACGGCACTATCGTCGCAAATTCGACCGGGACCGTTACGCTCTCCGGCAACGTGACGGGAACGGGCGGCATCAGCGTGACGCAGGGAGCGCTCGCTCTCACTGGCAGCTACAATTTTGCCGACACGACGACTGTCAGCAGCGGCACGATGCTCACGCTCGCCGGAGCCGGTGGAACGCTCAGCGGCAACGTCATCGACAGTGCGTCGCTCGTCGCTGCGTCGAACGGCACCGTCACGCTGTCCGGCGCGGTCTCAGGCAGTGGCGGCGTCACCGTCAACAAGGGCGGATTGGCGCTGACCGGTACTTATGCATATACGGGTACCTCTACTATCAATGTCGGAACGCTAACGCTCGGCGGCGCAGGCAATAACACGCTAAGCGGCAACATCGTCGATAACAGCACCCTCGCCGCTGCGTCGACGGGCACGGTCACGCTGTCGGGCGCTGTCTCGGGAAGCGGCATTGTCGCGGTCAGCGCAGGAACCCTGGCGCTGAGCGGCAGCTACACCTTGAGCGGTCCGACGAACATCAACGCCGGCACGCTCTCGCTCGGCGGTGCAGGCGGAAGCCTTACCGGTAACGTCGTCGATAGCGGCTCGCTCGTGGCGGCATCGACCGGTGCCGCCACGCTTTCCGGCATCGTCTCCGGATCCGGCAGCGTCGCGGTCAACTCGGGAACGCTCGCGCTCACTGGCAGCTACATCTTGAGCGGTGCGACGAGCGTAAGTGGCGGCGCGATGCTGACGCTCGGCGGCACTGGTGGCACGCTTTCGGGCAGCGTCACCGACAATGGCACGATCGTCGCCAATTCGACGGGTATAGCGACGCTCTCCGGCAATGTGACAGGCACCGGTGGAGTCACGGTTGGCGGCGGAACACTATCGCTCGCTGGCACCTACAATTATGGCGGCGCCACGAACATCAATGCCGGCACACTCTCGCTCGGTGGCGCAGGCGGCACACTTTCCGGCAATGTCGTCGACAGCGGCACGCTCGTTGCAAATTCGGCGAGAGCGGTGACTCTCGCCGGAGCAGTCTCGGGAACGGGCAGCGTGAGCGTCAACGCGGGGACGTTATCGCTCGCCGGCAGCTACAACTATACGGGCGCGACCAACATCAACGCCGGCACGTTCTCGCTGGGCGGTTCGGGCGGCACGCTCTCAGGCAACGTCGTTGCCAATGGCACGCTGGTGGCGAATTCGACCGGTAACGTCACCGTGTCGGGCGATCTCTCCGGCAGCGGTGGCGTCACCATCAATTCGGGCACCTTGTCTCTCACCGGTGCCGACACTTTCGTCGGCACGACCACCATCAACGTCGGCACGTTGACGCTTGGCGGCGCAGGCAGCACGCTCATGGGTGGCCTTGTCGACAACGCTTCGCTCGTCGTGCAGTCGACCGGCACGTCCATCCTTGCCGCCAATTTCTCCGGAACGGGAAGTGTCAACATCAACAGCGGTCAGCTCGCTCTCACCGGCATCTACAATTTTGCCGGAGCGACGATGGTGAACAGCGGCACGCAACTAGATCTTGGCGGCGCGGGCGGCACACTCTCCGGTGGTGTCGTCGACAGCGGTTTGCTCTCTGCTAATTCTACGGGCACTGTCACTTTGTCCGGTGCGGTGTCGGGCGCTGGTGCCGTCGATGTAAGTTCGGGAACACTCGCGCTGACCGGCAGCTACGGCTACTCCGGCACGACGGCTGTCGACAGCACGACACAGCTCACGCTAGCAGGCACTGGCGGCACGCTTTCCGGCGACGTCGTCGACAATGGCACGCTCGCCGCAAGTTCCACGGGCGCTGTCACTCTATCCGGTGCAGTGTCTGGCGCGGGCGCCGTCGATGTGAGTTCGGGAACGCTCGCGCTGACCGGCAGCTATCGCTACGCCGGCACGACGTCCGTCGACAGCACTACGCAGCTCACGCTCGCCGGCACGGGTGGTACGCTTTCCGGCAATGTCGTCGACAATGGCGCGCTTGGCGCAAGTTCCACAGGCACCGTCACTCTGTCTGGGGCAATCTCGGGTGCGGGAAGCGTCAATGTGGGTTCGGGAACGCTCGCGCTCACCGGCAGCTACAGCTATGGCGGCGAGACCAACATCAATGCCGGGACACTCTCACTCGGCGGCGCGGGGGGCGTGCTTTCAGGCGCCGTCACCGACAACGGCACTCTCACCGTCGAATCGGCTGGTGAGGTCACGCTGGCCGGCGCCGTCTCCGGAAACGGAGGCGTCGCGATTGGTTCGGGATCTTTGGCACTGACCGGTAGCTACGACTACACGGGCGCGACTACGATCAACAACGGCGCAAAGCTTACACTTGCCGGCGCGGGCGGCACACTTTCGGGCAGCGTCGCCGATAGCGGCTCGCTCGTTGAAAATTCAACCGGTACGGCGACGCTCTCTGGGAATTTGACGGGAACGGGCGATGTCACGGTCAGCAGCGGAACGCTCGCTCTGACCGGCGGCTATAGTTACGGTGGGGCGACCAACATCGATGCCGGGACACTTTCGCTCGGTGGCACAGGCGGCACGCTCACGGGCGACATCGTCGACGATGGCACGCTCATCACCAATTCGACGGATTCAGTAATCGTCTCCGGCGGTCTCAACGGCGGAGGCGCGGTCGTCGTCAACTCGGGAGCCTTGGCGCTTATCGGCACTTACTTCTATAGCGGCACGACCACCATCGGCGCTGGCACACTCTCGCTCGGCGGAAACGGCGGCTTTCTGTTGGGCACCGTCACCGACAATGGCACGCTCGTGGCGAATTCGACTGGCATAATCACGGTCTCAAACGTGACAGGAACGGGCGGCATCACCGTCAATTCGGGAACGCTCGCTCTTGCCGGCGGCTACAGTTACACGGGCGCGACCGACATCGCAGCCGGGACACTCTCCATCGGTGGTTTTGGCGGCACGCTGACAGGCGATGTCGCCGACAACGGCACGCTCATCGCGAATTCGACGGGCATAGTGACCTTGTCCGGCAAAGTGACTGGACCAGGCAGTGTCGATGTGACCTCGGGAACGCTCGAGCTCACCGGCAGTTACAGCTATAGCGGCGTGACCAACGTCACTTCGGGGACGCGTCTCACACTTGGAGGCACGGGCAATACGCTCATGGGCGCTGTCACCAATGACGGAGAGCTTTTTGCCGATTTGAGAGGAACCGTCGCGCTTTCCGGTGCAGTCACCGGAAGCGGCGAGGTCATCGTCGTATCGGGCACGCTCGTGCTCGCCGGCAGTTACGGCTACACCGGCCCGACGACGCTTGGGGGAGGCGCGACGCTCACGCTGGCCGGCACGGGTGGAACGTTGTCAGGCACCGTCATCGACAACGGCACTCTCATCGCAAATTCGACCGCCAACGTTACGCTGACCAGCGACGTCTCAGGAACCGGAGGCGTCAATGTGACATCCGGAATGCTCACACTCACTGCCAGCTACGACTTCAGCGGCACGACGACAGTCGCCAGCGGAACACAGATCACCCTCGGCGGCTCGGGAGGAATGCTCGCCGGCGCCATCACCAATAATGGCTCGCTTGTCGCGCAATCCTTCGACACCGTCACGCTCTCCGGTGTCGTTTCGGGCACGGGAGGCGTCTCAATCAATTCGGGAACCTTGGCTCTGACGGGAACCTACGGTTACGCAGGTCCGACTGATATCAACGCCGGCACGCTGTCGCTCGGCGGCAATGGCGGCTCGCTTGGCGGCAACGTCACTGACAATGCGTCGCTGATCAGCCAGGGCAGCAACGTGGTTTTGGCCGGCGCCATCACTGGACGCGGCACAGTCACAGTGAACGCTGGATCGCTTTCGCTTACCGGCAGCTACGGCTATGCCGGCGCGACGACCATCAATGCCGGTTCGCTCACGCTGGGCGGCAATGGCGGCACACTCTCAGGCGGCGTACTCGACAATGGGTCGCTGATCAGCCAGGGCGGGAACGTCGTTTTCGACAGCGCGATCACCGGTAGTGGTGCACTGAGCGTGACGGGCGGCACCACATTCCTCCTCGCCAACAACAACTTCACTGGCGGCACGCAGGTAACGGGCAGCACCCTGCAGATCGGTGACTCGACACACGGCAGCAGCCTTGTCGGCTCCATCACGGTGGGCGCAGACGGCTTTCTTGATGTCCAGAACGCGGATCTGTCGGGCGCTCAAGCGCTCGACATCAATGGCGGGCGGGCTACGTTCGAAGGATCGAACAGTGCGGCCTCATTGATGATCTCGCTGCGGCGTGACACCGGCGCATCGAGCCTTGATTTCCTCGGCACGTCGACGGCGGGCTCGGCCCAGATCTCGGTCGCGCAACAGGCCGTGGTCTTCCACGATTCGTCCAGCGCGGGCAACGCGCAGTTCACCGTTTCAGGCGGTGGGACCTCGCCGTTTGCGACAAGTTTCAACCAAGGCGAGGGACTTTTCAGCCACGCCGTGTTGGAAGGCGCCGGCGCGGTCACGTTCGAAGATCAATCGACCGCGGGCAATGCGCGTTTCATGCTCGCCGATGGCGCGCTCGTCCTGTTCACCGGCGGTACAGCGCAGAGCGCTCAGTTCACGGTTGGAGATGCGTCTGTACTCGCCTTCACCAGCGACGATCCGACACCGGGTTCGGGCAGCGCAACCGCGGGATCGTCTGTGATTCACGTCTTGAATGGCGGCTTGGCGAAGTTCGTCAACAACGCTTCCGGCGGAACGTCTGCGATCACGACGAATAGCGGCGCGACGGTCGACTTCTCGCAGCTTGTGAGCGGCGGCACGGATGTGGGCTCGATCGCGGGCGGCGGCACGTTCTTACTTGGCGCCAACACCTTGAGCGAAGGCGCGACGAACAGCGACAGCACTGTTTCGGGCGTGATCTCGGGCTCCGGCGGACTGACCAAGCAGGGAAGCGGCACACTTTCGCTCACCGGTAGCTACACCTACACGGGGAAGACGACGATCGGCGCCGGCACGCTGTTATTGGGCGGCGGCAATAACGCATTGAGCGGCAACATCGTCGACAATGCGGCGCTCGTCGGCAAGGGCAGCAATTTGGTTCTCGCTGGTGCGATCTCGGGCGGCGGGACATTGGACGTCACGGGCGGAACGACGCTCCTCACCAACGACAACAGTTACAGCGGCGGGACACGGATTGACGCCGGTACGCTGCAGATCGGCAACAACGGTCCGACCGGCAGTATCGACGGCAATGTTGTCGACAACGGATCTCTCATCCTGGATCGTTCTGGCACCTTGATGCTTCTTGGTGCGATCTCAGGAACTGGTGGCGTGCTTGTGAACGGTTCCGGCGCGGTCCTTCTCGCGGGGACAAGCACGTATCAGGGGACAACCACGCTTGCGGCGGGCACGCTCATCGTGAACGGGTCGATTGCTAATTCGGCGGTGTCGGTGAATGCGGGAACGTTGAAAGGAAACGGGACAGTCGGTCCGTTGTCGGTGAATGCGGGAACCGTGGCCCCGGGCAACTCGATCGGAACGCTCAATGTCGCGGGCAATGTCACGTTTGGTGCAGGTTCGATCTATGAAGTTGAAATCGATCCCAGCGGGCATTCGGACTTGATCAATGCCAGCGGCAGCGCCGCGATCCTGGCCGGGTCGGCCGTGCATGTCCTGGCTGCGCCGGGGAATTACGCCGGAACGATTACTTATCGCATCGTCGAAGCACCCGCCGGCGTCAGCGGCACCTTCTCGACTCTCACCATCGATCAGGCAGGTCTGAATGCCAAGCTGGTCTACACGACGACCGAAGTCGACCTTCAACTGACCGAGGACGGCCCCCCAATCGTCATTCCGCCAGTCGTGATCCCGCCAGTCCCACCGCCGGTCGTGGTCATCGACTTGACGCCCGACGCTCATACGCCAAACGAGAAGGCCGTCGCCGGTGCGATCGAGACCGGTGGACCAGGTGCAACAATCGGCATGGACATCCTGGCGCGGGCACCCGATCACAGCTTCGTCACGGCGACTCTCGATCAACTCTCCGGAGAAATTTTCCCAAGCTTGCGTTCGCTGGCTTTCGAAGAGGATCGGCTCGTCCGCATTACCTTACTGCATCGTCTGCGCCAGACGACTGCAGATACTCCGTTCCTATCCCGCGACGAAGCCCGCACAATCGTTCCCGGTCTGTCCATGTGGTTTCATGGCTTCGCCAATTGGGCGACGTTGGAAGGCGACGGCAATGCGGCGACGCTCAACCGGCGGATCGACGGCGTGGTGGGCGGCGTCGATGCCGTGCCCATCCAGGACCTGACGCTGGGCGTGGCTGCCGCATACACCAGCAATCACGCTAGCGAACGGGTCAGCATCGCAACAGGGGAACGGATACACGTTGCGGCTTATGGCGGTTGGCATGACGGCCCGCTCGCGCTGCGCCTGGGTGGCGACTATGGCTGGGGCACGACACACGTCGTGCGCACGGTGACGTTCCCCGGCTTCTCGGACACGCTCAACGCTCGGGAGCGCATGCACATTGCGCAAGGGTTCGGAGAGGCAGCCTATGACCATGCTTGGGGCCCGCTCGCGCTCGAGCCCTTCGCGGGAGTTGCGTTTGTCGATGTCGGTCTGGGTGCATTCGCTGAAACCGCAGGCGCGGCCGCGCTGAAGGGTACCGCCAATGACGCGAACCAGGTCTATTCCACGCTTGGTTTAAGGTTGGCCTACGAAGCCGAACCGGAAGAGTTGAAGATCACGCCGCGCGCCCTGTTCGCCTGGGAGCATGCGTTCGAGGCGTTGCGCCCCGAAGAGTTCTTGGTCTTCGAAGATACCGGCAGTGGTTTCAACTCACTCGGCGTCCCGCTCGACCGCGACGCGGCAAACGTGGAGCTCGGCTTCGACGTTGCGGTTGTGCCCGGCGGCACATTCAGCCTCTATTACGAAGGGCTCTTCGCCGAGCGCACGCGAGACCACACTTTGCGCGTGAATTTCAGCTGGAATTACTGAAGTCGCGTGCTTTTGAAACTGTGCGTCGCTGCGCTACCCTGTATTGCGATCTGTATGGAGGCCCAGCGTGGCTGTACTCGAGTTTTTCTTTGACTGCTCCTCGCCCTGGACCTATCTCGCCTTCACGCGGATCCAACCGATTGCGGCGCGTACAGGCGCGACCATCGAATGGAAGCCTATTCTGGTCGGCGGAGTCTTCAATGCCGTCAATCGCGACGTCTATGACCGCCGCGCCAATCCGGATCCCAGGAAGGCCGCCTACAGTGCCAAGGATCTGCAGGATTGGGCACGTCTGACGGGGCTGAAGATCATCATGCCGCCGCCTGTCTTTCCCGTGCGCGCGACGCTGGCCATGCGCTGTGCGCTCGCCGCGCAGGAAGAGGGACGCGTCGTGGAATTCGCGCGCAGCTGCTTTGAGTCATATTGGTCCGACAGTCAGGACATCAGCCAAACCAGTGTCCTTATGGATGTTTGCAGAGCGGCTGGTCTCAAGGGCGAGCACGTCCTTGATCGCGCCCAGGCTAACGAGATCAAGGACAAGTTGCGCGCCAACACCGACGAAGTCATCGCCCGCGGCGGATTCGGTTCGCCCACCATGTTCGTGAACGGGCCGGACATGTATTTCGGCAATGACCGGATGGAACTGGTCGAAGCTGCGCTGCGGCGCTGATCGGCGGACGCATGTCATTTTTCGTGGAAGGCAAGCCGACGCGCCAACCATTCTTGCGCGCTCCAGCTTCGGTGCTCGGGCTGATCGGTGTTCTCGTCGCTGCGCATCTGCTTCGCGTCTTGGCGCCGCCCGCGGTCGCAGAGCAAATCCTGAACGACTACGCGCTCAATCCGGTGCGTTATGTGGGCCACGCGGCAGCCGGCACCTTCCTGGCCAACGTGTTGCCGCTCTTCACCCATATGCTGCTGCATGCCAATGCGACGCATCTCGTGGTCAACTGTGTATGGCTTCTTGCCTTCGGGCCAATCGTGGCGGGGCGCTTTGGTGGCGCGGCCTTCATTCTGTTCTTCGTCTTGTGTGGACTGGCCGGAGCGGTGTTCTTCGTTGCCCTTTACTGGGGTGAGGATGTCGGGGTCATCGGCGCATCTGGCGCGATTTCTGGCCTGATGGGCGCCGCCATCCGCATGATGCGTCTGCGGCAGCCGTACCTCAACGTTGCGACCTTGCCGCTCATGCCAATCTGGTCTTCTCAAGTTCTCGGCTTCAGTGCCGTGTGGCTTGCCATCAATCTCGTGACCGGCCTGACCGGCCTTGGAACCGGCGGGCAAATGGAGCCCGTTGCATGGCAGGATCACATGGGCGGCTACCTCGCCGGACTCCTTCTGGCGGGCCTATTTGAGGCGGTTTTCGGTCTTTCCGCCCGCCAATCGCGCGGCCACGCTTGAAGCCGGCGCGGCACACCATAGTTATAGTGCTGGGGTTGATGAGCTTCTCGCGACCTCGAAACGGAGCACGTCCATGAGCGATGCATCGTCGGGCAGTACCATTCCACCGGCTGACGGCCCGCCCGCGGGCGGCACGCCACCGCCTGGGGGGCAGAGCGCACCGCCGTCGCATCCGCCGTTCCCGGCGGCCCGACTCTTCTACGCCATCGGCTACGGCATCATCGCCTGGTTCGTGATTCATGTCGTCTTCCTGCTCGCCGTGATCCAGTTTGCGGTGATCGCAATCAACGGGCGGGGCAATGACGAGCTCAAGCATTTCTGCCTCGTCCTTGTGCAATATCTGTGGGAACTGCTGGCCTTCATCACCTTCGTACGCGACGAACAGCCGTTTCCGCTTGGACCATTTCCCAAGCACGCCTGACATTCCAAGAACGCGCCATGATGCGCAAAGGTCGCATCGTGTTTCGGTGATACTCCGGCTGCGCTAGCTTTCCCGGGCAATCGGGAGAACGGATCATGGAAAAGCGCCAACTGGGAAAATCAGGCATCGCAGTGTCTGTCGTCGGACTCGGCTGCAACAATTTCGGCGCCATGAAAGTCGACGCGTCCCGCAAGGTTGTCGACAAGGCCATCGAGCTTGGCGTCACGCTGTTCGATACCGCCGATGTCTATGGCAATCGCGGCGGGTCGGAATCTCAGCTTGGCGAGATTCTCGGTCCGCGTCGCAAAGACATTGTGCTCGCCACGAAGTTCGCCATGCCCATGGACGATGCCGGCAGCAAGTCCGGCGCCTCGGCGGCTTATATCCGGCAAGCGTGCGAGGACAGCCTCGCGCGTCTCAAGACGGACTGGATCGATCTCTATCAGCAGCATCGGCCTGATCCGAAAACGCCAATCGAAGAGACGTTGCGGGCGCTCGACGACTTGGTGAAGGCGGGCAAGGTGCGCGCCATCGGCTGCTCCAACATGCCGTCCGACCAAGTCGAATCCGCGCAGGCGACATCGCGCAAGCTCGGCCTTGCCGCTTATGTCACGGCGCAGGACGAATACAGCCTGTTGGTCCGCAGTGTCGAGCAGGCGCTGGTTCCCACGCTCGAAAAAGAAGGAATGGGACTGCTGCCTTACTTTCCCCTCGCCAGTGGGCTTCTCACCGGCAAGTACGAAGAGGGTAAGGATATTCCTGCCAACACGCGCTATGCGCGCATGGGCCGCTTCGGCGAACGCTACATGACGCCGGACAACTGGCGGATTGTCGGGGACCTGACGTCGTTTGCGAACGCCAAGGGGCACACATTGCTCGAGCTTGCGTTCGCATGGCTGATCGCCCACCCCTCTTTGTCGAGCGTGATCGCGGGCGCAACCCGACCCGAGCAGGTCGAGCAGAACGTCAAGGCGGCGGCGTGGAAACTTAGTGCAGCCGAGCTATCCGAAGTGAATCGGCTGACCACGAAATCTTGAGCGCTACTCGGCGGGGGCACCTCGCATGCGGTCGGGCACCGTGCGGCGCAGCCGGAAGCTACCGATGCGCGTGCCGAGATTGTCGAGATAGATGTACAGCACTGGCGTGATGTAGAGCGTCAGCAACTGAGACAAGAGAAGGCCGCCGGCGACGCACAGTCCGAGCGGCCGCCTCGCGTCGGAGCCTGCTCCCAGTCCAATCGCGATCGGCATCGTGCCCATCATCGCCGCCATCGTCGTCATCATGATGGGACGAAAGCGGATCATCGCCGCATCGAAGATCGCAACGTCGGGCGGGGCGCCTTCATCGCGCTGACGGTGCAACGCGAAGTCGATCATCATGATGGCGTTCTTCTTCACGATTCCGATAAGCATCATCATGCCGACGAAGGCATAGAGACTGAGCGGAATCCCGGTGATCCAGAGCGTCAGAAGCGCACCCGCGGCGGCGGATGGAAGCCCCGACAGGATCGTCAGCGGATGGATGAAGCTCTCATAGAGAATGCCCAAGATGATGTAGACCGTGATGATCGCGATCAGCAGAAGCAGGCCCATATTCTGAGTCGAACTCTGGAAAGCCTGGGCCGTGCCCTGGAATGTCGTCTGTATTGTTGCCGGCACGTGGACTTGACGGCTCAGCCGGGTGATCGCGGCGGTCGCATCGCTGAGCGCCTTGCCTTCGGCGACGTTGAAGGAAATCGTGACGGATGGAATCTGCCCTTGATGGTTGATGCTGAGCGGCATCGTTCCGTTTCCGATATGCGCGATGGCGTCGAGCGGAACGAGCGTCCCGCTGGCGCTCGCCACATAGAGTCGTGAGAGCGCGCTGGCGTCTGCCTGGTATTGCGGCAACAGTTCGAGAATGACCTGATACTGATCGGACGGCGCATAGATCGATGAGACCTGCTGGCCGCCATAGGCCGCGCCCAGCGCGTTTTCGATCTGCATCGCGGAGATGCCAAGTGCGGCCGCGCGATCGCGATCGATGTTGACGGTCACGGCCGGCGTCGAAAGATTCAGGTCATTCGTCACCTGACCTGCAAAGGTGGGGTCGTTCGCCATCGCCGTCGTCAGGCGGTTGGAAACGTCCTGCAGCTCGTTCAGATCCAGGTCCTGCAGCGTGTACTGATAGGGCAACTTCGAAAAACGACCACCCACATTGAACACGGGTGGATTTTGCAGAAAGGTGTTGACGCCGGGAATGACCGCAAGCTTGCGATTGAGTTCGCGCACGACTTCGTCGGCATTGAGCGAGCGGTCCGACCGGTTCTTCAGGTGAATGAAGACGAAGCCTTGGTTGATGCCCTGCGTCGGGCCGCTGCTCGCCGCTGACATCGCGCCGATAACGTTGGGATCGGCGTTGATGATGGCGGCGACTTGCTTCTGATAGCGCACCATTTGGTCGAAGGAAGTGCCGTTGGCCGCTTCGGTCGTGCCGCGGATGGCACTGGTGTCGTCGGCGGGCAGGAAGTCCTGCGGCAAGATCATGAACAGGGCGATCGCCGCTACGAGACTTGCCAGAAAGAGAACGAAGATCGTCGGACGATGCTCAAGGCTCCATTTCAGGGAGCGCTCATAGGTGCTGTGCATCCGATTGAAGGTGCTTTCGCTCCAGCGATAGAAAGCGTTGTGCGCCTGGCCCTCTTCGCTCTTCAGGATGCGGCTGCACAGCATCGGCGTCAGCGTGATCGAGACGATACCGGAGAATGCAATGGCGAGGATGATGGTGACCGCGAATTCGTGGAGGAGGCGGCCGATGATGCCGCCCATGAAAACGATCGGGATGAACACCGCCGCAAGAGAGACAGTCATCGACAAGATGGTGAAGCCGATTTCGCGCGAGCCCCGGAACGAGGCGCTGTGCGCATCTTCGCCCCGTTCGACGTGGCGGATGATGTTCTCCAGCATCACGATGGCGTCGTCGACGACGAAGCCGACCGAGAGCGTCAGCGACATCAATGAAAGATTGTCGAGGTTATAGCCGAACAGCGCCATGCCGGCGAAGGTACCGATCACCACGATGGGCAACGCGATCGAAGGAATGAAGGTCGCCGACAGCCGGCGCAGGAACACGAAGATTACGCCGACGACGAGCGCGCCCGCGATCAACAACGTGATCTGTACGTCAAAGACCGAATCGCGAATGGTCTGGCTGCGATCGTAGATGATGTCGAGGTGCACTGAAGCCGGCAGTTGCTGCAAGAAGGTCGGCAGGATGCGTTTGATCTGATCGACCAGTTCGATCGTGTTGGAACCGGGTTGACGCTGCACCGAAAGGCCGATCGCGCGGTCGTCACGATACCAGTTGGCCGCGCGATTATTTTCGACACTGTCTTCGACCCGCGCCACGTCCTGGAATCGCACAGGCGCGCCGTTGCGGTAGGCCACGATTTGTGGCGCAAAATCGTGCGCATTCAGCAGTTGGCCGTTGGCATGAATCACCGATTGACGGGTCGGTCCGTTCAGCGTGCCGGTCGCGACATTGACGTTGGAAGAAGCGATGGCGTTGGCCAGCTGATCGATACCGATTTGACGCGCCGCGAGCGCCGCGGGATCCGCCTGAATGCGCACGGCGAATTTCTGTGCGCCGTAGACATTGACCTGAGCCACGCCATCGAGAGTTGAAAGCTGGCGGGCGAGCAGCGTCTCGGCATATTCGTCGACCTTCGACAACGGCAAGGTGTCCGAGCGCATTCCCATGAACATGATGGGCGTGTCGGCCGGGTTGACCTTCCGCATCGTCGGCGGGTTGGGCATGTTGGGCGGCAGCTTGCGGCTTGCAGCGGAGATCGCCGACTGCACGTCCTGCGCCGCACCGTCCAGATTGCGGTCGAGCTTGAACTGGATGGAGATCGAGGTTGAGCCTTGCGTACTCGATGACGTCATCGAGTCGATGCCGGCAATGTTCGAGAACTGACTCTCGAGCGGCGTCGCAACAGCGGACGCCATGGTCTGCGGATCGGCACCCGGCAGGTTGGCGCTGACGACGATGGTCGGGAAGTCGACGTTCGGAAGCTCGCTGACGGGAAGCGTTGCGTAACCGAACAAGCCGAAGATGACGAGCGCAGCCATTAGCAACGTCGTCATCACCGGCCGTTCGATGAAAATGGCGGAGATGTTCATCGCAAAGCCGCGCCCGCGTGCTGTCCCGTGATGCTGACCGGGGCACCTGGCACGACGCGCAATTGTCCATCGGTGATGACGTGCTCACGTGGGCGGAGCTTTCCGGCAATTGCCGCGACCTTGCCGTCGTCGTTCAGCACGTTCACATTCACCAACTGCGCATTGCCGTCGCGCACTACGTAGACATAACGCCCTTGCGGTCCGACATTCACGGCGTCATGCGGAACGACCAGCGCGTGTTTGAGGAGGTCGAGCTTCACGCCGACATCGACGAGCTGGCCTGGCACCAGCACATTGTCCGTATTGGGGAAGGTGGCGCGCAACTCGATGGTGCCGGTCGCGCCGTTGACGGCGTTGCTCACAAAATCGACGGGTGCCGACAACGGAGCCGCGGTCGCGCCGTGACTGTCCACGTCGACCGACAGATTGTGCGCCATCTGACGCGCCTGGATGCGCGGCAGATCAGCCTGCGGCAGCGAGAACGAAACCTTGATCGGCTGAAGCTGACTAATCACGACGAGCGTGATGGCGGATGCGCCGGTTGTTCCGTTGCTGGCGCCGGCGCTGGCGGTGATCTGATTACCAGGCTGGATCATGATCGGTCCGGTCTTGCCGTCGATCGGCGACTTGATGGTGGTGTAGTCCAGGTTGAGCCGCGCCGCTTGCGCGGTGGCCTGCGCTTCGAGATAGGCCGCTCTGGCGTCGTCGGCGTCCTGCGGTGCGATTGCTTTTTGCGCCCTGAGGCGTGCGAAGCGTTCTGCCTTGGCTTTCGCAGCGGTCAGCGACGCGACAGCATTGTCGTACGTGGCCTGATAGGGACGCGGGTCGATCTGAAAGAGCGGATCACCGGCATGAACCATTTGGCCTTCCTTGAAGTAGGCCTTCTGGAGTTGACCGTTCACGCGCGCGGTGACTTGCACTGTGGCGTTCGAGATGACCGTGCCGATCGTGTGCTCCACGACAGGAACTTCCGCCATCGCAATGGCGCTGACCATGACCGGTGGTGCCGGTGCTCTCGGCGGGGCCGATGGGCCGGCGAAGAAGCGATAGGCGAGGAAGACCACAATCACCGCCGCCGCGATGCCGACGATCAGGCGCGTGCGCGAGCTCGAACGGCGCAACCGCTCAGGCAGGGTCTGGACTGCACTCGGCATCGTCGTCAGCGTATCTGGGATACGGATATTCATTCCAAAAAAGTCCGCGGGTCGGCCGATTTCGCTGGATGGACTCTGAGCCAGTCTCCCGACCTCAGACAGCAGGCGTTGCCCTTCGACGCACCCGGATGTTCCTAGCATGGCTTCGGCCGGTTGCGATGAGACTGCGACAATAGCCAATTTTGGCAGGGTTTGGGCGGGTTTTTGGTCACGAAATTGTCAAAAACTGTCGCCTTGTACGGCTCCCGAAGCAGGACAACGCGAACGGTTCCGCATGAGTTGCCCCCAAAGGGCGCGGCGTCTATAAGCCCGCCCTCCCGGACGAGTGCGCAAGGCCTATGGATATCCGCAATATTGCGATCATCGCGCATGTCGATCATGGCAAGACCACGCTCGTCGACCAGTTGCTCAAGCAATCGGGCTCGGTTCGCGAGAACCAGCACATGGAAGAACGCGCGCTCGACTCCAACGACCTGGAACGCGAGCGCGGCATCACGATCCTCGCCAAATGTACGTCGGTCGAGTGGCACGGTACGCACATAAACATCGTGGACACGCCGGGGCACGCGGATTTCGGCGGCGAGGTTGAGCGTATCCTCTCGATGGTCGACGGCGTGGTGCTGCTCGTGGACGCGGCCGAGTCGGTCATGCCGCAGACCAAGTTTGTTCTGTCCAAGGCCTTGAAGCTCGGGCTGAAGCCGATCGTCGTCATCAACAAGATCGATCGCTCCGACGCGCAGCCGAAGGACACGCTCGAATCCATCTTCGATCTCTTCCTCGCGCTCGAGGCCAACGACGATCAGTTGAACTTTCATTATCTCTATGCGTCGGGGCGTAACGGTTGGGCGGTCAAGGAACTCGAGGACGAGCGCAAGAACCTCGATCCGTTGTTCCAGCTCATCGTCGATGATGTGCCGAAGCCGAAGCCGCTGACACTGGCGGGCGACGAGCACCCGTTCAAGATGCTGGTCACGACGCTCGAAGGCGACAATTATCTCGGTCGCATCCTGACGGGGCGCATCGAGTCCGGCGCGATCACGGTCAATCGCCAGATCAAGGCGCTGAACGGCAAAGGCGACGTCGTCGAACGCGCGCGTGCGACCAAGCTGCTCGCCTTCCGCGGCCTGGCGCGCGTGCCGGTCGAACGCGCCGAAGCGGGCGACATCGTCGCCATCGCGGGTCTCGAGACGGCGACCGTCGCCGACACGCTGTGCGATCCGAACGTCGAGGAACCGATCCAGGCGCAGCCGATCGACCCGCCGACACTGGCGATGACGGTGTCGGTCAACGACTCGCCGCTGGCCGGCCGCGAGGGCGACCGCGTGCAGAGCCGCGTCATCCGCGATCGTCTGCTGCGTGAAGCAGAAGGCAATGTCGCGATCAAGGTGCACGAAACGGGCGAAGGCGCCTTCGAAGTCGCGGGCCGCGGCGAATTGCAGCTCGGCGTCCTGATCGAGACCATGCGCCGCGAGGGCTTCGAGGTTTCCATCAGCCGCCCGCGCGTTCTGTTCAAGACGGGCGAAAAGGGCGAGCGGCTGGAGCCGATGGAAGAGGTGACGGTCGATGTCGACGATCCCTATTCCGGCGTCGTCATCGACAAGATCAGCCAACGCAAGGGCGAGATGCAGGACATGCGCCCGACCGGCGCCGGCAAGACGCGCATCATCTTCATCGCGCCGTCGCGTGGGCTGATCGGCTATCACGGCGAGTTCTTGACCGACACGCGCGGCACCGGCGTGATGAACCGCATGTTCCACGGTTACGCTCCTCACAAAGGCCCGATCCAGGGCCGCATCAACGGCGTCTTGATCTCCACCGGCGACGGCGAAGCGGTCGCCTATGCGCTTTGGTATCTCGAGGAACGCGGCAAGCTCTTCATCGTGCCGGGCACCAAGGTCTACCAGGGCATGGTCATCGGCCAGAACGCCAAGGACAACGACCTCGAAGTCAATCCGCTGCGCGCCAAGCAGCTCACCAACATCCGCACCACGTCGAAAGACGAAGCGGTTCGCCTGACGCCGATCGTGCCGATGACGCTGGAACAGGCCATCGCCTATATCGAGGAGGACGAACTCGTCGAAGTCACGCCGCAATCGATCCGCATCCGCAAGAAGGCGCTCTCGCCGCATGAGCGCCGCAGGAACGCGCGCGTCGAGGTGGATTAAGTCCTCTTCAATCCCACCTGCCTTGCGACCACGCGGTCGACCAGGCGTTTCGGCAATGCGACCTGCAGGAAGTCCAGGACTGGCTGCGGCGAAACCTGATAGCGCGTCTTCGGTTTCGCCACAGTCAGAGCAGTGTATACCGCTTCGCCAAGCTTCTCCGGCGGATAACCTTTGCGCCCGAGCCCAAGCATGAAGTCCTTCACGGTCGCAAGCGGCTTCATGTAAGGCGTGTTGTCGTATTGCGCGAGATCGAGCTTCTCGGCCTTGTCCCAGATCGGCGTGGCGACCGAACCGGGCGCGACGATGATCACGTCGATGCCGAAGAGCATTAGTTCGCGGCGCAGCGATTCCGACAAACCCTCCAATGCGAACTTCGACGCGTTGTAGGGTCCGACGAAGGGGCTGGCGTTTTTCCCGCCCACCGACGAGATCATCACGATTCGCCCCGGCTCGCCCTTGCGCGAGCGATCGGCGCCGAGCAAGGGCGCGAAGGCCTGCGTCACGATCAACTGACCGGTCAGATTGACCTCGATCTGATGGCGAAACTCGTCGATCTTCACGTAGAGCAGGGGACCCGCCACCGCGATGCCGGCATTGTTGACGAGGCCGGACAACATCTCGCCGCCGAGCGCCGCCGCCACCTGGTCCGCGCCCTTGGCGACGGCTGCGGCATCGGTGACATCGAAATAAAGCGGCACGAAATTCGGCCCGAATTCCTTGCGGAGCCGCTCGCCGTCCTCGGCCTTGCGAACGCTGCCGAAGACACGGAAACCCTTGCCGATCAGGACTTTTGCGATGCCCCAGCCGATGCCGGTGGACGAGCCTGTGACGACGACGCTTTTCATTGGCTGACCCTATGCGCTTCCCTGTGCAATATAGGGTCTAAATCCAGGATTTCCGGCATGCCCGTTTCGTCCGAAACCATCCAATTCGCCCACAAACTTGCCGATGCGGCCGGCGAAATCATCCGGCCCTATTTCCGCCAGAGGCTGGATGTGACCGACAAGCGGCCGATCATCCACGGCCAGGCGGTGTTCGATCCGGTCACCGAAGCCGACAAGAACGCCGAAAAGGCGATCCGCGCCATCATCGAGCGCGAGCGGCCGGACGATGGCATCCTCGGCGAGGAGTTCGGGGAAAAGCCGAGCGCGAACGGACTGCGCTGGGTGCTCGATCCGGTCGACGGCACGCGCGCTTTCATCAACGGGCGGCACGAATGGGGCTCGCTCATCGCGCTTGAGGCGAATGAGAGACCCGTGCTCGGCGTCATCGATCAGCCGTGGATCGGCGAACGCTTCATCGGCGTCAACGGTGCCACAGAGCTTTACTTTCGCGGCGCGGTTCTGCCGCTCAAGGTGCGCGTCTGTTCCGATCTCTCTGACGCGATCCTCTGCGCCACCCATCCCGACGGATATTTCCTCAAGGAAGAGCGCGAGGCGTTCCGGCGCGTGCAGCGCGCCGTCAAGATGACGCGCTGGGGCGGCGACTGCTACATCTTCGGCACGCTCGCGCTCGGCTTCACCGATCTCATCATCGAGTCTTCCTTTCACCGCTGGGATGTCGCCGCGCTCATTCCCATCGTCGAAGGCGCGGGCGGCATCATCACCAACTGGCAGGGCGGCAGTTGCGCCGAGGGCGGTCAGGTCGTTGCCGCAGGCGATGCGGAACTGCACGCGCAAGCGCTCAAGCTCCTCAACGCCTAGCGCGGCGATGGCGCGCGCACCCTTGCGAACCGCGAGCTCGAAGCGCGCCTCCGCGAGCACCGTCTTGTTGCGGCAACGCCAGGCGTGAATGCGCCGGCGCATGGCGCGCATTTCGGCGGTGTGGCGGCCGCATTTGACGGCGTTGCGATTGCCGGGTTGTCCACCAGGCCGGCGGCGCGCCGGCGCGGAAAGTTCAGCCACGACCATGGTTTAGTCGTTTTCGCGTTTGTCGAACCCCTCCCCCCTGCGGCTCGGCATATTCCACGATCACGCGATGGCGCGACTCGGGATCGCCGTTCTGCAAACGCACCGCGACCTTTCCAAGCTGAGCACTGGCGCGCGCGAGCTGGCCAACGGAGTCGGCGACTGCGATGCACTTTTCGATTGGCGCACGGGGACTGTTCACCCAGGTCGCAAAGTCCCGCATGATCTTGAGCGCTTCGCCGAGCTGGGCTTCAAGGAGCGGAAGTGTGCCGGTGGGAACGACCGGAACAGGTGCCAACGGCTTCGACTCGGTTGCAGCCGCAGCGTCCGCGGGCACAGCGTCCGCGGGCTCGGCGTTCTTGGGCACGTGCACGCATGCATCCTTTATCCGGTCATAGACGACCGTGTAACCGGGATCGATATATTCGTCGCATTCGTCGTCTTCATCACCATCGGGTTCGCTCGCCGGCGCAGAGATCGTCTCTGGACGGATGATTTCGCGGGTCGCGTCGTCGTCGGTGGTGTTGTCGATTGCCGGCGCGAGACTTGTGTCGGTCTCGAGGTCGGCGGTTGGCTCAGGATTGGCGCCTGAGTGCGCATCGTTTTCTTTCGTCATGCGCGCATTATCAGGCCGTTCTGGGTGCTGTTGGATAAGGTTTAATGTTTAAGTTGTAAGGGCCGCGACGGCTGCGGGAAATTATTTTTCCAACGCGAAAGTTATCCAACACGTCCAGAAGTCAGAAATCGGAAAACAGAAATCAGAAGCAAATTCTTTGTTCTGACCACTGACCTTCGACTTCTGTAACATGCCTTCCTGAAACAACGCTCAGGGGCATCTCATGTCACTATCCGATCTTGCAGCGCTCGGCAGTTTTGTCAGCGGCGTTGCCGTGCTCGCGTCGCTGTTTTTCCTGTTTTTCCAGATGCAGCAGCTAGGTGAGCAGGTTTCGCAGAACACGCGGCATGCCCAAGCGCTCGTCTGGCAGGAAGCGACCGCGCGTGGGGTCAACCTGATGATTGCGACGGCCGATCGCGAACTCTGTGCCGCCTATATCCGCGGGAATGGAGAGGAAGCTACGCCCGACGCGATCATGCAACGGCAATTTGTGCTCCAGGCACGCGCCGCGGCGCTCTCTATCGAAGACATCTTTCGCCAATGGCACGACGGACTCATGAGCGATTCCCGTTATGATCGCGCACGAAGAAGTTACCCCCTGACACTCGCGTCCAATCCCGGACTGCGTCGCGTCATCGAGGAAGGTATTCTTCCGGGCCTGCGCTCGGACGATCCTTATCGAGATTTTCTCGAGTCGGCGTTGCGCGAGTCCCGAACGTTGTCGATGCCGGCACGCTAGAAGCGACGCTGCAACGACGCGGAGGGCGTTCGGCAGCGTTTTACGAACCACGTGTCTCGCGATCCGCATTCCGCAGATTGCTGAGCGAGTGATACGAAACTGCGTCCCATGCATTGTGAATGCCGACAAAAAGCAAGAGCAACGCTGCGCCGGCAATCCCAAAGAGCGCCTCTTTCGCGAGGGAGAGAGAAACAAATGCCGACGCCGAGAGGATGGCGTATGCGGCCAACGGCAGCACCACATGAAAGGACCAGTCTTCCAAGTCCGGCTTGTAGGCCATCTGCGTATACATGCGCCGTGCCGTGACCAGAGTGTAGACAATGCCGCCAAGTCCGCCCGCACCACAAACGATGGCCAATGCCGATGCCGTGTCCCACGGAGCACGGATCAGCGCGGCGAGAAACAACACGACGCTGAAATGGACGATGGTCGGTGTCGCGAAAGCGGCGCCCGCCTCGGCAGCACGCGCCGGAGGCCGCTGCGCAATGAGCGTGATCACCACGAACTGCAAACCGATCAACGCACCTGCGGCTGAACCAACGATGACGTAGAAGCTATCCCATGGCGCCAGATCAGACATGATCACACACGCGTTCTCAATCGTAGACTAGGACAAATATTGTTCGTCCGTGACCTTCTCCAGCCACGCGACGACCTTGCCGTCTTTGGCTTCCTGGATGGCGATATGCGACATCGCCGTTGTCGGCGTCGCGCCATGCCAATGTTTCGTATCGGCGGGGCAGGTTATGACATCGCCGGGACGAATCTCGACCTTGGCTTCGCCCTCGCATTGCGTCCAACCAAGACCCGACGTGACGATCAACGTCTGGCCGCAGGGATGGGTGTGCCACGCCGAGCGCGCACCAGGTTCAAACGTGACGAGCGCGCCGCCGAATTGCGCCGGTCCCGGCGACTGGAACAGCGGATCGACGCGGACGTTGCCGGTGAAGTTCTCGACTGGCCCTTTGAGGGAAGGGCGTGAGCCATTTCGCCTGATTTCCATAAGTCCTCCATTCACTACGGACCATTCATTGTATCGCATCCTGGTCTATTCTGATTGCATCTATCCCGTTTTGGACGAAAGCGTTGGACAGGAGGGGATTGTCATGCACCGCGCACTCGTGATCGGCATCGCATTGTCGGCATTCGCGTCGCCGTCATTCGCGGCGCAAGACTTCACCTTCACCGCCGTCGGCACCGATGGCGTCAGCGCCTGGATCAAACTCGATGGACGCAATATCGGCGCGACGTCTTCGACGGTGGTGAGCACCGCGACCGGTCCTGACGGCAAGACGACCGTCAAGCACGGGCAATGCCAGTCCTGGACTCCGGAGCCGAGCAGCGCGTTCTCTTACGAGACGGTTTGCAACTACACCGACAAGGAAGGCTCCTACGCGACGATCACGTGGTGCCCGAAGCCTATGACCGGCGATTGCTCGGGCAAATTGATCGGCGTCAGCGGCGCCTTCGCCAACATGACGGGCACGCTCGTCGTCCATACAAAGCCGGCCAAGGATCGCAACGCCGACAATTACACCGGCACCGGCCATTGGAATTGAGAGATTACCTCTCCCGTTTGCGGGAGAGGTGCTGACCCCGGACTTGGTCCGGGGGAAGCGGTGAGGGGAGCAGCGGCGATATTCCCTCACCCGACGCTATCGCGTCGACCTCTCCCGCAGGCGGGAGAGGTTAGACATGTCGCCGCAGGAAAGTCTCGACGATCGTCGCGAAGTAGGGCGGGCATTCCTGCATCGGATAGTGGCCGCAATTGGCGATCGTCATGACTTCCGCGTTGGGGTGCCAGGCGAGGAACGTCGCCTTCATCGCGGCCTCGTCGATGCCGGGGTCCTTGTCGCCGACGAGAACGAGGAACGGCGTCGCCAAGCCCTTCACGTCGTCGACGAAGTTCGCCTTCCAGAACATGTCGAGATAACCCTCGCGGCAGGCGGGCGAAACGGTGGCGCGGTGCTGCCGCAACTTCGCGTTCGCCCAGCCGTCCGAGAGATTTCCGGTCACGAACTTGATCAGGCGGCGAAACGCGTCGTCGTCCGTCGTCGTGCTCGCGAAGAACTTCATCGCGTCCGCCGGCGCCGGCGATCCGGCCGCCGACATCGGGCAAACCGCGATCGCGCTCTTGATCCGTGCCGGCGCGTCGGCGGCGATGCGCTGCACCGCCATCCCGGTCATGGAGTGCCCGACGATGTGGAAGCGCTGCCAGCCGAGCGTATCGGCAAGGTGGAGGCAGTCGCGCGAGATCTCCCGGACCGTGTATTCGCCGACGAGGTGTTTCGATTTTCCATAGCCACGCAGATCGGCGAAGGCGTAGGTGAAGGTTGCGCCGTCGAGATAGTCGAGAACGGCATCGTAATTCGTGTGATCGCCGTTCCAGTCGTGCAGGACGAGGACGTATTCGTTGCCGTGTCCGAAGAGCGTGTTGCCGAGCGTGATGTCGAAGGTCATTGCGTGTTTCCTCTCGCCGTCGATGCTTCATCGCATCGAGACAAAAGAAACGCCCTCCGCGGCCAAGCCAGGAGGGCGGGCAAGAACGAATTGGGGATACGAAACGGGAGGAGGAGAGTCAACACCCCGTGTGTCATGGCCCGCAACAGCGGGCCATCCAGTCGAAACTCACATCGTTCGAGAAGGCAAACCCGCATTGTGACCCCATTATGAAGAATTGAGACGTGTCACCTGGATGGCCCGCTTTTGCGGGCCATGACATGTAATTGAAGTTTCAAGCACCGCTTATTGCGTGAACCCGTCGAACGCCTGCCAGAAGCGGGCGCGGATGGCATCGTTCTCCATCAGGATTTCGTGCTCCGAGTCTTCGAACTCGACATAGGTTCCGTGCGGCAGGCGTTTGGCATAAGCGCGCGTCGCTTCGGTCAGGCAGATGCGGTCCTTGCCCGCACCGCATATCAGCACCGGCGTCGTGATCGCTTCGGCATAGCCCGGCGCCAGCACGCGCGCCATCGACTCGTTGGCCGCCTTGAGCCAGCCCCAGGTCGGCCCCGCCAATCTGAGTTCCGGCATTCTGGCGCAGAGCGACTGGGCGTGCTCCCACCGCGCGCGGTCGGAGGTGACGAGATTGTCCGCGAACGTCATCTTCAGCGGATCGCGCGCCGCCATGCCCATCACCCAATCGTCCGAACGGCCGAGAGCGTTCATCACGCTTGTCGCGAGCGAAGCGACCCAGGCGGGCTGGCCGCGCGTCGAGACCGCGAGCATCGGCGCACTCATCACGGCGGCGGAGAAGCTCCTCGGCCGATCATGCAGCGTGCGAAGCAGAATATGCGCGCCCATCGAATGCGCGAGCGCCAAGGGCGGCGCCACGCCCATCGGCTTGATCACCTGTTCGAGAAAGGCGGCGAGGTCCTCGTCATACTCGCGAAAATTGCCGACATGGCATTTCAAGGGATCGGCCAGCGTACGCGCCGATCCGCCTTGGCCACGCCAATCGAACGTGGCGACGGTGTAGCCGCGGCCCCTGAGCTCGCCGATCACCTCCTGGTACTTCTCGATGAACTCGGTCTGGCCGTGCAGGAGAACGCAGACGCCGCGCGGCGTTGCGTTCGCGTCGCGTTCGAAAACGGCGCTGCGCAGCCGCGTGCCGCCCGGCGTGAAGATGAAGCGCGCCTGGAACGGCGCCGGCGCCATGGAGCTAACTGGCCGCCTTTTGCAGGATGGGACCAAGCTTCATCGCCAGTCCCATGTCGCCGGCGACCTTGAGCTTGCCTTGCATGAAGGCGGAGGTGCCGTCGAGTTCGCCCTTGACCATCTTGTCGAAGGTGTCGAGCGACACCGATATGGTGCAGTCGGCCGGCTTGCCTTCGCCGTCGCTGACGGTATTCGGCGTGGACTTGCCGTCGATCAAGACGCTGCCCGCTTCGCCGAAGTCGAATTTGAGGATGCCGCCGAGGCCGGAGTTGCTGCCGATGGCGCCGGCCATCTGCGTGATGATCTGCTGAACCGCTGCCGAGCTCATGATCGTCCTTCCCGAGCTCCCCATTTGAGGGAGATTTTGCCCCGCGGAATATGAGCATTTGTGGCGGTTTCAGACAACCTGCCGCACGGCGCATTGCATTGCGAGCCAAGCTGGCCGAACCTCGCCTTTTGAAGCAATTTGTCTCAAGTCCATGAGCCTGACCGACGATAAGGAAGCGCCTGCCATCGCGACAGCTCTGCCGTCGCACGCCGCCGAAAAGCGCGATGCCTTGGGGAGCCTCTGCTTCTATCTGCACTTCGCGATCATGATTTTCATCGTCACCGGCTGGCTGGTGCCGCTGGATACGGTCCTGATTTTCTACCTCTGCTTCCTGCCGGCGGTCGCGGTGCAATGGCAGTTCAACAAGAACTCCTGCGTCCTGAACAATATCGAATCCGTGATCCGCAGCGGCCAGTGGCGCGACCCGAACAACCGCGAGGAGGGCGCCTGGCTGCAGACGCTGGCGCACAAGGTCACCGGCATTCTCTTCAAGCCATGGCAGGTCGATCTCTTCACCTACTTCATTCTGGCTGTGCTCTGGAGCGCCGGATTGAGCCATCTGCTCTGGTGGTAAAAGGCCGCATTCGGGACCCTTGAACCTCGTTTTCCCGCTCCTACCTAAGCGCTGTCGGGCGGCCTTTGGGCGGCCGACGCTTGAAAACGGCCTTGGCCCATGGTGGGCGGGGCCCAAAAACCACAACGCTTTCAGGAGGTTGTATCATGCGTGACTTTTCTCCCTATTTTCGTTCCACCGTCGGCTTCGACCATCTGTTCGACATGCTCGAACAAGGCGTCGACACCGGCAACGGCTATCCCCCGTACAACATCGAGCGCACCGACGAGACCCACTACCGGATCTCGGTTGCGGTCGCCGGCTTTGCCGAAAAGGACCTCAGCGTCGAAGTGCGCGATGGCGTGCTGACGCTCACCGGCAAGCGTGAAGACGCCGAGAAGCCGGGCTATCTCTACCAGGGCATCGCCGGGCGCTCTTTCGAGCGTCGCTTCCAGCTGGCCGAACATGTCGAAGTTCGTGCCGCCAAGCTCGAGAACGGGCTGCTTCATGTCGACTTAGAACGCATCGTTCCGGAAGAGAAGAAGCCCCGCCGGATTGCGATCAACGCACCAGAGGTCAAGACGATCGACGCTCGCGCCGCCTAACAACGGCTCGATAGTCGCAAGATAATCGGATGACAGAGGCCGGGTATCGGAGTACCGATATCCGGCCTTTCTCGTGACCATCCGATTATGAGCAGCAACAGGCAGAATTCCCTGGTCGACCGCTTCCTGCATCTCGGCCGCCCCAACATTGTCACGGCGAACACCGATATCGCGGAACTAAGACGACGCTATGCCGCGATGTTCGAAACCTTCGGCGCGCCGCCTGCCGCAGCGACGTTCGAGCCGGCCCAAATCGGTCCATTGAAAGGCGAATGGATCCGCTGCCCGCACAGTTCGCCCAACCGCCTGATCCTCTATTTCCATGGCGGCGGTTACATCGCGGGTTCGCCGAAGAGCCATCGCTCGCTGATCGCGCGTCTTGCGCAGAGCGCCGAATCGACGGTCTTCGCTCTCGATTATCGCCTCGCGCCGGAATTCGGTTTCCCCGCCGCCGTGCGCGACGGGATCGACGTCTATCGCAAGATCATGAGCAAGGGTGTGTCGGCATCCTCGATCGTGTTCGCCGGTGACGGCAGCGGCGGCGGACTGGCGTTCGCCGTGCTTCATGCGGCGCGCAATGCCAATCTCGCTCTCCCGTCTGGAGTTCTGGCGATGTCGCCCTGGGCGGATCTTTCACTCTCGGGCTGGTCGCTCATGAAGAACGCCGACCGCGATGCACAACTCAGCTGGGAATTGCTTTTCGTCAGCGCGCGCCATTATCTCAAGAAGTCCAATCCATGCGACGCCTATGCCTCGCCGGCCTTTGCCAACTTCAGAGGCTATCCACCGATCATGGTGCATGCCGGCAGCGCCGAGATTCTGCGCGACGACGCTTCGCGCCTCGGCGATCGCGCCGCCGATGCGGGCATCGCTGTCAGTGTCGAGATCTACGACGGCATGCAGCATGTCTTCCAGGCGAGCGATGTGCCGGAGGCGCGTGTAAGCCTGCAACGGTTGGGACACTTCGTTCGCAGCCGCACCGCAGCGCGCCAGCACGCAGCCTGACGGCGACGTTCATCTTCGCGAGCCTGATTCGGCCACAACTTTTCCGTGCCCTTTCGCCTCGAAAGCTGTCTTGTCGATCACAGCGATGTTGCTGGCGGCTGTCCGCCGCTAATGTCATGTGAAAAAGCGGAAATTTGCCTTTCGGCCGTCGCACGGCTAGGTGAGGCGAACGAAATTGGTTATGGTGGATTGGTCGCAGCCGGTTCCCGGGGGTGAGGCAGCGGCGTGAGGTGAGGTTGATCCGAAGGTCGGGCCCCGGGCTAAGCCACTTCGGAATCCATTTTTTGGCCGTAGTAAAAAGAGGTTCGACTTGAACAAGCGCGCTCTCATGCTTTCGGCTGCCATCGCAGTCGTCATGTCCGCCCCGGCTTTCGCTGCAGCCCCCATCGACGCCATCGCGACCACGCCGCAAAAGACCAGTGCGCTGCCCAATCCGCTGAACATCACCTCAAGCGGCGGCATCAAGCTCTCCTCCGGATCCGTTCCGCTGCTGACGGTCGATTCCAATTCGGTCATCACAAATGCGGGCACGTTCACGTTCCAGGATACGGCGTCCGCCGTTGCCATCCTGATCGACGGTACGAAGAACACCGTCGGCTCGCTCACTGAGAACGGCACGATCGACCTGACGGGCTCGGGCATCACCAAGTCGGCGCTGCATCTGAGCGGTGCCGGCTCCTACACCGGTCCAATCACGTTCAGTTCGTCGTCGGTGGTCAAGATCGCCGGCGATGCGTCGAGCGGCATCGTTGAGGACAGCGGCTTCCTCTTGAACGGTGATCTGAACCTGGGCGGCACGTTCACGATGACGCCGACTCAGGCGAACGGCACGGCGGTCAGCGGAATCAGTCTTGCGAATCTTCTAGGCACAATCAAAGGCAATGTGTCGATCACGACCGGTGCCACCTATACCGCCGTGGGCAACAACGCCGCCGGCTTTCTCATCTCCGGGCCGATCCTGCCGTGCGACCAGACAATAACGCCGTCCTGCTCGGAAACTGGGACCTTCTCGAACTCCGGCACGATCAACGTCGTCGGCGTCGCCACCCGCTCGTCGAAAACCGCGAACGCCGAATCGGGTTCGGCCGTCGTCATCGGCAACAGCGTGATGGGCGGCATCCTGAACAACGGCCCGGTCGACATGGGTCTCACGATCGCCAACGCGGTGATTCAGGCGAATGGCGTCAATTCGGCGACGTTCGTCATTGCGCCGGCCACGGCTGCGGCCAACATCACGATCGGGCTCGAAGACACAACCAACAGCTTCGTCAACCGCGGCAACATCCTCGCGGCGCCCGAAGATGCCAACAAGAGCGCACACGACATCCAGATTACCGGCGCTTCGACCCAGACCATCACCTTCCTGGGCAACTTCTTTAATTCCGGGCTCATCAACGCACAGGCGACCAGCATCACGCCCGGCAATGCGGTCAGCGCCACCGCGTTGGAGATCGACTCCTTCGTCACCATTCCGGAAATCGAAGTTTCCGGACAGAGTGCGGCGCCCAACACCACCAACGGCGTGATTTCGGCATCGATCAACGGTACGAACGGCGGCGTTGCGACGGCGATCCTGATCGGCGGGCAACCCGTCAACGGCGCCAACGTCACCAGCGTGCCAAACATCACGATCGACACGGGCGGACGCGTCTTGGCGGTTGCCAACACCACCGATCCGACCAACAAGGCCGTCACGCAATTGGTGGCGATCGGAATCTTGGATCGCTCCAACTCGCTCGTGACCTTGAACAACGCGGGCACAATCTCGGCCACGGCGACGCCGCTCACGAACGGCTTCACGTCCGTTGCCCATGCCGTCGACACGTCCTTCAATTCGGTCGGCCTCAACTTCATGAACACCGGCACCGTCCAGGGCGATGTGCTCCTGGGTGGCGGATCAGATACCTACACAATTCAGGGAACCACCGGGCAGATTGCCGTTCAAAACGGCGACATCAGTTTCGGCACCAGCATCGGCGGCACCTCCGTCGACACGCTCAACGTCAACAATTTCTCCAACGTGTCGGGCGCGATCACGTCTCAGGGCGCTCTCGACATCAATGTCCAGACGAACGCGATACTGACCGTCAAGAACTTGCCAACCAGTATCCAGAACAACGTGCTGGTGCAAAACCTGAGCGTGACCGGCGGAACACCATTGAGCGCGGGCACGCTCAACATCACGGTCTCGTCCGGGCTCGCCACCATTCCGCTGATTCAGGCGTCGCAATCCATCACTTTCGGCACCGGAGCGAATCTGGGGATCCAATTCGGCGGCTTCATCCCGGTCGGCGGGACGTTCCTCCTTCTGTCGGCTCCCCACGGCAGTCTCATCATCGATCCGAACGACGTCGCGCGCTACACCGCCAATCTCACCGGCAACGGCCTCCCCTTCCTTTTCAGCAGCGCGGAGGTGAAAACCGACCTCAGCGGAACGAATGGCGTCGACCTGCTCGAACTCGTGGTCGCAACCAAGTCCGCCTCCGATCTCGGCCTCACCGGCTATGCCGCCAAGCTGTTTCCGTTCGTCAACGTCGCCATCTCGGGCGACGATGCGCTGGGCGCTGCGATGGTCGCGGGCATCAATTCGGCGCAGGATGCCGAGGCTGCCTATAACGCCTTTGCGCCCGATGTGTCGGGCGGCACACGCGCCGTCGCGTTGTCGCTCACCGATCAGGCCACGGGTGTCGTCGCTGCGCGGCAGAGAGAATTGCGCCTGTTCTCGAAGTCTCCGGGCGAACTCACGCTCTGGGGCAACGAATTCGGCGAGTATCTGAGCACACATGGCCAGACCAAAACGGGTGTCGTCGGCGAGACGCTTCCGGCGGGCACAGTGTGCGGCGGCAAATGTCCGGAAATTTCCCTTTCCGGATTCAAGGATCATGGCTTCGGCTTTTCGCTCGGCCTCGACGGCGGCGCACCCGATGCCGGCTGGTACGGCGCCGCCTTCACCTTCTACACGGGCGATGTCCAAGCGGGTCCGACAGGCGCCGTGCCGAACTCCAAGACGGGCGAACTCTGGTACCTCCTGACGGGTTACTCGGATTGGCGCGGCAAGGGTCTCTTCGTCGACACGCAGGTTTCGGTCGGCTACGGCCAGCTCAAGGGCAAACGATTCCTCACGCTGACCATTCCGGTCACCAACGGGTTCACGACCTTCAGCCGCGAGGCCGACAATACCCACGCAGCCCTCGTCGGTGCGCTTGGCGCCACCGCAGGTGCCGTCATGAAATACGGCTCGACGATCGTGACGCCGCAGATCGCGCTCGACGGCATGACGCTTCGCCAGGAGGGCTTCACCGAGGCGCATGGCGGCACCGGCTTCAATCTTGCGGTCAAGTCGTCCTATGCCAATTCGATGCGCGTGTTCCTCGGCACCGAGGCCAGGCAGGATATCGATGTCGGCGATTTCTTGCTCCAGCCGTCGGCACGCGTCGGCTATCGCTTCGATCTCTTGAATGGCGCCGAAAAAGTTCGCGCGCGATTTGCAGACATCGACCCGAACACGACCGGCGCACAGGCGGGCGATCCCTTTACCGTCACGGGTCCCGATCCCAGCCGCGGCAACTTCGTCGGCGGTCTCAACCTGAACGCGACGACGGACAATTGGACGATCGGGCTGAGCTACGACTTCGTGCGCGGCGACAACAACGCGACGGAACAGGCCGGCGTGATCTCGCTGCTCGGACGGATCTGATCCTCATCTGTCATGGCTCACTAGTGTGGGCCATCCAGTTGAAGCCGCATTCGATCCTTCATGAGTACGCCAGGTGTCGGCTGGGTGGCCCGCACGGAGTTTACACTCCGACCGCGCTCTCGCGCGGATCGGGGTGGCGGGCCATGACAAATCGACTCAAGCCTCTCGCACCAGTGCGATCAGGCGCGCGATGTCGTCTTCCGGTGTCGCGAAGGAGAGCATGAGCCGCGCCAGCGTGTGGCCGGGTGAGGGTACGCCCCAACCGTAGAACTCGACTCCATTCTTGCGCAGCTTCGCCGCAAGCGCATCGGGCATGCTCGCGAACACCGCGTTGGCCTGGACGGGATGGACGATCTCGATCTCGTTGCTTTGCGCGAGGCCCTCGGCAAGCCGCCTCGCGAGCAGGTTGGCGCGCCGCGCATTTTGCAGCCAGTGATCGTCTCTCAGATAGGCCTCCAACTGGATCGACAGGAAGCGCAGCTTCGACAGAAGGTGGCCGGATTTCTTGCGCCGGTATGGAAAATCGCGTGCATCATCTGGATTGAAGAAGACGACCGCTTCGGCGGCGAGCGCGCCGTTCTTGGTCGCGCCGAACGACAGGACATCGACGCCCGCCTTCCAGGTCAGTTCCGCAGGCGAGCAGCCGAGGCCCGCCAGCGCATTGGCAAAACGCGCGCCATCCATATGGACTTTCATGCCGTGTTCGCCCGCGACTTCGGCAATGGCGGCGATCTCGGCCGGCGAATAGACCGTGCCGCGTTCGCTCGCCTGCGCGATGCTGACGGCAGCGGGCTGAAGCTGATGCACGACGCCTTTCTGGAAGGGAGCGAGTGCTCGCTTGATCAACGCGGGCGTCAGCTTGGCGTCGCCGCTTTCGATGCCGACAAGCTTGGCGCCATGGGTGAAAAATTCGGGCGCACCGCATTCGTCGACCGCGATATGCGCCTCGGCATGGCAAAGGATGGCGCCGTGCGCCGGCACCAGCGTCGCCAGCGCCAACGCGTTGGCCGCCGTGCCGCTCACGACCGGGAAGACCGCGACATCGCGTTCGAAGACTTCGCAGAAGTGGTGGGTCAGGCTTTGCGTGACGTCGTCGTCACCATAGGCAGCAAGCGGGCTCTGACCGAGCGCGGCGATGGCGGCGAGAATTTCCGGTGTCGCGCCGTAGCAATTGTCGCTGACGAAATTCATCGCGCGCCGGCCTGAAATCCTACCTACCAAGCGCCGACATTGGGCATAGAAACCCAGGGCTCTTGGGCGGGCTTGCTGCCGCCGTTCTGAAGCAATTCGATGGAAATCCCATCGGGCGAACGCACGAATGCCATGTGACCGTCACGCGGCGGCCGGTTGATCGTGACGCCGCCGTCCATCAATCGCTGGCACACCGCATAGATGTCGTCGACGCGATAGGCCAGATGCCCGAAGTTTCTGCCTCCGTCGTAGCCCTTCTCGTCCCAATTGTAGGTCAACTCGACCATGGGAACGCCGTCGCCGCTGCCGCTCGCTGCGTCCTCGGGCGTGGCCAGGAAGACGAGCGTGAAGCGTCCCGCTTTGTTCTCGACCCGACGAAGCTCTTTGAGCCCTAGCTTGGCGCAATAAAAGTCCAAGGCGGCGTCCAGGTCGCCGACGCGAACCATGGTGTGGAGATAGCGCATCTGAGAGTCCTCGAGTTATCTGATCATATTGCTGTCGCGCAGCGAAACGGTGGGACGCGACGCTAAAAGCTTATGCCGTCAACCGAAACCAGAGGATAGCGCAATGCCATGCGCATGCCAGGCCCTGCCGCGCGCACGCAAAATCGTGGCGCCGTGTCACCGCACTGGCGCAATTCGGCCATGAGCCGGCGCGATATTTTCTGGCGTTTTGGACCAAAGGTGGAACGATTAGCCGCATCTTCGATTGTCATAGTGCTCGCTTGACCGGAGGGCCGCATTTGCATGCCAACCGCAATGGGCCGCGCCGCAATTGTGCAGGCGTGGCAAGGATGCGGCGCGCCGACGCGTTATGTGACACAGGCGCCTGTCATTTCCGGCAAGCGCAATTAACCGGGATGATCACGAAGTTGCGTTTCCCAATCCGAAAGACTAGACCCTCCGTGAAAACCGTGATTACGTTGGGTTTAAGAAAAAATGCACCGGACGAAAACCGGTGCCGGGAGGGGGACGCGTATTCGGCCCAAATCCGCCAATCCCGGTGCCATTGCGCCGGGATTAGTTTTGTGTAGGCGACGGAAGATACATGGAACAACCAGTACACGACCTTAGAGGACACGGTTCGGCAGAACGTCCCGATCCCGCCCGCCGTACGGGGATATTGATCGGAGTCGGCGTCCTTCACGTCGGTCTGATCTGGGCTCTTGTCGTCGGGCTAGCCTCCGGCCTCATTCAAAAGCTTCCCGAAGAACTGAAAGCCGAAGTCGTCAAGCCGACAGAAGAGAAGAAGCCGCCGCCGCCGCCGCCGCCGGATCTCGCCCACCCGCCGCCGCCATTCGTTCCGGCGCCTGAAATCACGATCGCAGCAGACGCTCCGGCGACGACAGCGATCACCGCAGTCCAAGCGACGCAGCCGACAGCGCCTGCGCCTGTGGTGGCACCGACGCCCCCGAAGGCGGTTGGACGCACGCACAATTGCGACAACTATTATCCCGATGTTTCGCGGCGACTGAACGAACAAGGTACCGTCGTCGTGCAGTATGTCGTGGGCACCGACGGATCGATCACGAACGTGGCCGTCAGAACCTCAAGCGGTTCCGAACGCCTCGATGAGGCCGCTGTCAGTTGCGTGCAAACCAAGTTTCGCAGCGAACCTGCAACGCAAGGCGGCAAACCTGTTTCCGTCACGACCGCGTCTGCCATCCAATTCAAATTCAAATAGAACCTTGTCTCCTTTTCTATCCTACGGAGTAGTCCACTCATGATCTCGAAGCACCTGACGATTGCAGCCGCCATCGTCCTGATCTCCGGCCTCGGCCTCGGCCCGGCTGTCGCGCAAAACGCCCCGGCCGCACCAGCCACGGCTGCACCGGGTGCAGCACCCGCAGGCAACACGGCCGCTGGACCGGCGGGCGGAACCATGGCTCCTGCCGCCGCCGCACCGGCGCCAGCCGCCCCGGCGGTCACGCCGCCTGCCGCGAACGCCAATCAGCCGACCGAAAATCCGTACGGTCTTGGTGACATCGTCGCCAAGCGCAATCCGGTGTCGATGACCATCCTGATCATCCTGGGCGTCATGTCGGTCGGCACCTGGTACATCTTCTTCATGAAGTACTTCGAGCAGTCGCGAATCCTGACGCAGGCGCGCACTGTCGAGAAGCGCTTCTGGACTTCGGGTACGTTGGCCGAAGGCGTCGACAAGTTGCCGAAGAACTCCATGTTCCGCAGCGTGGCCGATGCCGGCATTCGCGCGAGCCAGGGCGGCACCAGCCTAGTCGGTCTCAACGACTGGATCGCCATGTCGCTCACCCGCCAGCTCGAGGACGCCAATTCCCGCCTGCAAAGCGGCATCGCCTTCCTTGCATCGGTCGGCTCGACGGCACCGTTCGTCGGACTGTTCGGAACCGTCTGGGGCATTCTGCAAGCGTTGATCGCGATCGGTGTTGCCGGTCAGGCGTCGATCGACAAGGTTGCGGGTCCGGTCGGCGAGGCGCTCATCATGACCGCGCTCGGCCTCGGCGCCGCGGTGCCGGCCGTGCTGCTTTATAACTTCCTCGTCCGGCGCAACAAGGTCATCAACGAGAAGCTGCGCGGCTTCGCGGGCGACCTGCAGACCTACCTGATCACCAAGAGCAAATAGGCCAAGGAGCGCAAGCAGGCGCGGAGACACAAACCATGGCCATGAATGTTCAAGTCGGCGATCACAGCGAAGATCCGGAACTGAACACGACGATCAACACCACCCCCTTGGTGGACGTGATGCTCGTCATGCTCATCATCTTTCTCGTCACCATTCCGGTGATCGTGAAGGCGGTGCCGGTCCAGCTGCCCAACGCGCGCAACATCGCGACGATCACCAAGCCGGAGAACATTGTCGTCGCGGTCGATAAGGACGAAAACATCTATTACAACAACGAACCGATCGACCAAGGCGAGCTCAAGCTCCGCTTCGAGGATGCGCTGCGCCGTGCCATCGCATCCGGCCATCCCTATCCGGAAGTTCACATCCGCGGCGACAAGGATGTTCGCTTCGAAGCCGTCGGACGTGTCGTACTCGCCTGTCAGTTGGCCGGAATTCCGAAAGTCGGCTTTCTCACCGAACCCAGAAACTCCGCGCAGTAGCGAAGGCATTTGAAGGTATCGCCCCATGGCAATGAATATCGGCAATGAGAGCGGCGAAGGCGAGGTGATGGTGGAGATGAACACCACGCCTTTGATCGACGTGATGCTCGTGCTGCTCACCTTGCTCATCATCACGCTGCCCATTCAGACGCACGCCGTGAAGCTGGACATGCCGAGGCCCAACCAACCGCCGCCGCCTGTTCCGCCAGTGGTGGTGACGCTGGAAGTGGATTTCGACGGCACGGTCCTTTGGAACGGCACGCCGGTCGACCGCGCCACGCTCGATGGCTATCTGGAGCAGGCCGCCGCGCAGGGCGACGCGCAGCCGGAAATTCATCTTCAGCCCAACCGTCTGGCGAAATACGATGCGGTCGCGAAGGTGCTGGCCGATGCACAGCGGATCGGCGTTACCCACATCGGATTTACCGGTATCGAAAATATGCAGTGAAACGAGGGGGCGAATCGCGGCCGGCCATGCGAGAGGCATGGGACGGGGTCGGCAGCCCTTTTTTGTGAGGTCTTGAATGTTGTCCAAAGTCATCCGCGCCGCAGCAACGGCTTTCGCAATTGGTACGGCCGCCATCGCTGTCGCCGGCATTGCATTGACGGTTCCGGCGCAAGCCGCGGTTCGTTCGGCGGTCGGCAAGCCCTTGAACGAAGCCAAATCGCTGGCGGCCTCGGGCAGCTATAGTGCCGCACTGGCGCGCGTGAGCGCCGCCGAGGCTGTGCCCAACCTGACGCCGGAAGAGCGCTCCGTCATCAGTGCGATGCGCCAATACATCGAAGTGAAATCCGGTACCGGTTCGCTCGGCGTCAAGGCGAAGTTCGCCAACGACTACAACGCCAAGCGCTATCGCGACGTCATCAATGACGGCGAGTTGCTGCGCAAGAATGGCGGGCTCGACGCCAGCTCCATGCAGATCATTGCGCAGGCCTATTACCTGCTCGGCGACTATCACGGCTGCAGCCGCTACATCATGAACAATTTCGGCAATGGCGGCGGCGAAGAAGTCATGAAGCTGCAGATGCGTTGCGCTTATGAGAGCCAGGACAACGAGTCGATGCGCACCGCGCTCGAAACGCTGGTCGCGCGCACCAACAAGCCGGAATATTGGAGCCAGCTCCTGAATGCCGCCCAAAGCACCAAGGGCCTCAGCGACCATCAGACTCTTGATATCTACCGGCTGAAGCTTTTGACGGGCACCATTACCAAGGCAGACGACTACAACCTCCTGGCGCAGCTTGCGCTGCAGCTCGGCTTCGCTGCCGAAGCCCAGGCCGTGATCGAGAAGGGGATTGCCGCGAAGGTGTTGAGCGGCGATCGCACCACGCGCTTGCTGACGATGGCGCAGAAGCAGGCCGGCGCCAACGCGGCAAAGAGTGCGGCTGCGCTGGCCGCGGCGAATGCCTCACCGAACGGCGATGCGCTGGTCAAACTCGGCGAAGACACATGGGGCCAGGGCCAAGGCCACTATCCCGATGCGATCAAGCTGATCCAGCAAGGCCTTCAGAAGGGTCCGACCGACAAGGACAATGCGCTGATCCGCCTCGGCGTCGCCTATTACAGCGCCGGACAGAAGGATCAGGCGGTTCGCAGCTTCGAGAAGGCGGACGGCGATGCCAAGCAGAAGATCATCGCCCATTTGTGGGCGATCTTCGCCCGCACGCACTGACAACAAAAGTCGGCAATCACGCGATTGTCATGGCCCACCCGAGTGTGGGCCACCCAGGTGAAGACGGGCCAAATCGTCGAGCAACAATTTCGCCTGCAATTTCATCCAATCACGCGACGTGAATGGGATGGGCTCTACGAAGCTTTGAACAATTGAGAGGTTCCATCTGGGTGGCCCGCACTCCGGCGGCCCATGACACTGCAGTGCGCGAAGCACGTGGCATCGTTAGCACCGCCGGGATATAACGCTTCGATTTCAGGCCGGTTGTCATCATCATGTCCGAGATCTTGACGCCCGCGGAAAGCGAGGCGCTGTTCCTGTCGTTGCGCGTCTCGGCGGTCGCCGTGTTCGCCGCTTTGCCGTTTGCGTTCGCCGCCGCGCTGCTGCTGGCGCGCACGCAATTCTTCGGCAAGACGCTTGTCGATGGTCTCATTCATGTGCCCCTCGTTCTGCCACCAGTCGCGATCGGCTTCCTGCTCCTGACCATCTTCGGGACGCGGGCGGGGCTCGGCGCCTGGCTCTTGGCGCATTTCGGCATCCGCTTCGTATTCAGCTGGACCGGCGCCGCGCTTGCGTCGGCCATCATCACCTTTCCGTTCCAGGTGCGCGCCATCCGCCTCGCGCTGGAAGGGGCGGACAAGGGCTTGAACGAAGCGGCGGAGACGCTCGGCGCCGGCTGGTGGGACCGGCTGGTCAACATCACACTGCCGCTGGCTTTCCCGGGGATCGTCGCCGGCGTCATCACCGCGTTCGCCGCGAGCCTCGGCGAATTCGGCGCCATCATCACCTTCGTCGCCAACATTCCCGGCCAGACGCGCACGCTGCCGCTCGCGATCTATACGGCGCTGCAGGCGCCGGGCGGTGAGGCGGAGGCGGCACGGCTCTCCGTCCTCGCCATCCTCCTAGCTTTGATCTTCATGACACTCGCCGAGATGGCCTCGCGGCGCGCGCGGCAAACAGCGTGAGCATCGAGGTCTCCCTCGCCCATAGTTTCGGCGCCTTCGCGCTCGATGCGCGTTTTTCGATTCTGCAGCCTGGCGTCACGGCCCTGTTCGGACCGTCGGGAGCGGGAAAGACATCGATCATCAATGCCATCGCCGGGACCTTTCGTCCTGAGCAAGGGCGCATCGTCATCAATGGCCGCACCGTGTTCGACAGCGCGCGGAGCCTTTGGCTGTCGCCACGCGAGCGGCGAACCGGCTACGTCTTTCAGGACGCGCGTCTCTTTCCGCACATGAGCGTTCACGACAATCTCTTGTTCGGCTGGCGCCGCGCGCGCAACCGCACAGAGGTTGGCGAAATCGAGCGCATCGTTGCACTGCTCGGCATCGAGCATCTGCAAGAGCGCATGCCGCGTGCGCTTTCGGGCGGAGAAAAAAGCCGCGTGGCGCTCGGCCGCGCACTCTTGTCGTCGCCCGATATCCTGCTGCTCGACGAGCCCTTGGCGGCGCTCGATGCGGCGCGGCGTCAGGAAATCCTGCCCTATCTTGAAAAGCTGCGCGACGAGGCCAGGCTGCCGATGCTCTATGTCAGCCATGCGCTGGACGAAGTCGCGCGTCTTGCCCACCATATCGTCATTCTCAAGGATGGTCGGGTGGCGCGTCAGGGCTCGGTCTTCGACGTCCTCTCCGACATCGAGCTCCCCGCATTCGCGGGCTCGCCACCGCTCGGCGCCGTGATCGAAACGAAGATCGGCGCGCGGCGCGGCGACCGGTTGACGGCGCTCGATTTTGACGGCGGCACGCTCCTGGTTCAGGAACTGAATCGCCCGCAAGGAACGGCTCTGCGCGTGCGCATCCGCGCCGAAGAGATCATGCTGGCGCTGGAGGAGCCGCGCACGATCAGCGCCAACAATGTGCTGTTGATGAACGTGCAGGGCGTGCGCCACGATTCGACGACGCATGCCGACGTTCAGTTGCTCTGCGGCAAGACGCGTCTGGTGGCAAGCATCACGCGGGCATCGCTCGAACGTCTCAAACTCGTTCCGGGGAAACCCGTGTTCGCCATCATCAAGTCGGTTACCGTCGACACGCAGATGACACCGCAATTCGACTAGCTTAGCTCGCGCGGAAGACAAAGCGCTTCGACAGCGTGAAGTTGAAGACGAGGCCGACGGCGACGCCGGCAGCCGTCGCCACCAGCGGACTGTCGAGCGGAAACGGCGCGAACGTGACGAGGAACGTGTAGACGGAATAGTTGACCAGGGCCCCAATGCCGTTGGCGAGCATGAATTTGAACCACTCATGCGCCAACGCGCCGAGCCCGCCGGTCGTCGCGTGCTCTGCGAATGTCAAATTGCGATTGCCCCACCAGGTGAATGTCGCCGCGCAGAAGATCGAGACGGCGCGGGCGGAATATCGGTCGATGCCGATCCCATAATGCAGGATCGTGAGGATCGTTTCGTCGACGACGAAGCCACAGCCGCCGACGAGACCAAAGCGCAGGTAAGGCGAAGGGACAAACCTTCGAATGCGCTCGGCCAGCGTCACGGCAGGGTGAGGTCCTTGGGACCGCGCATCGAGAGATAGGCCAGCCGCTTGTTCGCCCAGCGCCCGCGCGTCACCGTGTCCAGGATCAGTCCGCTCATCACCGAGAGGAATGCGATGACCATCAGGCCGGTGGCGAGCAACGCGGTGGGCAAGCGCGGCACGAGGCCGGTACGAACGAACTCGAGCACGATGGAGGCGCCGAGGATGGCAGCGACGAGCGCGAAGAGAAAGCCGATCACGCTGAAGAACAGCAGCGGCCGCTCCTCGCGCAGCATTTGGGCGATGGTGAAGAGGATCTTGAAACCGTCGCGATAGGTGCTGAGCTTGCTGACCGAACCTGCCGGGCGCTCCTTGTAGGCGGTATCGACTTCGGCCATCGGCATCAGAAGACGCACGGCGTGCACGGTGAGCTCGGTCTCGATCCCGAAGCCTTCGGCGGTGAAGGGAAAGGATTTCACGAAGCGTCGCGACATGACGCGGTAACCGCTCAGCGTATCGCCCAGCTTGACGTTGAACATCATGGCGGTGAGGCCGGTCAGCATCTTGTTGCCGAAGACATGGCCGGCGCGATAGGCCGCGGCTTCGGTATGGATACGCCGGCCGGTGACGATGTCGAGGCCTTCCTCGACCAGCTTCCTGATGAGAGCGGGCGCGACCGAAGCATCATAGGTGTCGTCGCCGTCGGCCAGCACATAGATGTCGGCTTCCACGTCGGCGAACATGCGCCGCATGACGTTGCCTTTGCCCGGGCGCAGTTCCGTGCGCACGATCGCGCCGGCCTCGCGCGCCACGGCGGCGGTCTGATCCGTGGAATTGTTGTCGTAGACGTAGATCTTTGCGGTCGGCAGGGCAGCCCGAAAGTCGTGCACGGTTTTGCCGATGGCGGCTTCCTCGTTGTAGCAGGGCAGGATGACGGCGATTTCGGTCATGAGCGCGGCCACTTGAACAGCGGGCAGAATTCATAGTCGCCAATGATGTTCGTGTCGAACACGGTGCATTTCTGCCAGTCGATGCGAAGGCCATATCCAACCAGCGCGTCGCGGGCGCGCCCCATGTCGTAGGCATCGGAGAGAACGAAGAGCGCGCCGCCGCGCGCAAGGTGCTGGACGACGCGAGCCTTCATGGCTCTGGTGAGAACCGTGCCGTCTTGCGGCTGCACCATCCAGCCGTCGATGCGCAGCAAGGGAATGCTGCGCGGAAAGCTCGGCGCGAGGAAGCCGAGCGGACCATTGCCGGTCAGAAGCACCATCGCCTTTTCGGGATTCTGGATCTTGGGCACATCGGCGTCGACGAAAGGATCGCTGATCGGCGAGCGTTCGATATATTCGACATGCGTCGTCGCCGCCGTCGCCAGGAACAGGATGGCCAGCGTGATCAACTGGATGCGGCGGCGAATGGGAAGAAGGCCGATGGCGATCGCCAAAAGCAGCGGCCCCAGCATCTCGAGCAGGACGATGTAGCGATAGATCGCGAACAGCTTCAGCCAGAAGAGATAACTCACCGCCGCGAAAGCCAGGATGGGTAGCGCCGCTTCGGGAATGACCAGCGGATCCTTGGAGCGGCGACCGACAAGCCAGAAGATTGCGGCGATGATCACCGTGACATAGGCGAGCGCGACGCGGATGTCGCGGAAGGGGATGTCGTCGGCGATCGCCCAGTTGAGCGTGAACAGAATCGGGAACGCCGCCGCGATCCAGAAATGCGTCGGCAGGAAGCGCATGTCGCGGTAAGGGGCCGTCAGCGCCAAGGGCGACTTGAAGACATCATTGAAGTAGGGAAAGAGCGGATTGCCCGTCAGATGCTCGAGATGCACCGTCCAATAGCCCATCATGGCGACGACGCCGATCAAACCACCGACGGCACCGGCCGCGAGCCGCGTGAGCTGGTGCTTCCAGTCGCCGCCGAGCGCGACGAGTGCTGCGGCAAACCCGGCCGCAAAGGGTGCTTCCGGCAATTTGAGCCCGACCGTGATGCCGGTGAGGAAGCCGGTGATCGCCGCGATCGTCGCCACGCGGCCGAGTGCGCCTTCGTTCAATCTCTTCCGCTGCACGATCAGGATCACGATGCTGGACAGGATGAGAATGCTCATCGTGTTGTCGTGATACGTCGTGCCGAACATGTTGAGGCCGAGCCCGCCGGTCTGGCCCAGGAGCGCAAGCGCGGCGGCGCCGAGCTTGTGTTCCTCGAGGCGCAGCGTCTGGCGGCCGAGCAGATAGAGCGGCACGACGTTGGCGCCTTGCACCATGCCGAGCGTGAAGAGCGAGAACCAGGCCGGCGTGTGCGCCGCCAACAGGTAAAACGGAATGTCCTGGAATGGATTGTAATAAGTCGCCTGGTGCGCCACGAGGACGTCGAAGCCCTCGCGGCCGTTCAGGAAGGCATAGGGGATATACCAATGATAGTTGCGAAAGTCCCAGGACGTGTCCTTGCCGAGCCAGAGCACATAGGCGCCCCAGAACAGGATCGTGACGGCGAGAAACAGCCATTCATGGGCGTCAAGCCGAAGCGGACGCGACTCGACGTTGTCGTCTGACATGGATGGGGTTGTGCCGCGCTCGAGAAATCGGCCCTCGTTCTAGCGCGTCTTGCGCCGACGATAAATCAGGCTTCCTGCGGCTGTTCGACCACGAGATTATCGAGAAATTGCAAGGTGGAGGCGCGACAGGAGCGAGTCAGCGCAAAGGCCCGCGCCTCGGTCCGTGACAGGGTAAGTGCCTTGCGACACGCCGCCGCCAGATTGACGTCCAGCGCCGCGGCCTTGCAGCCGCCCACCACGTCCTGCATCACCGCATGCGGAAAGGTTGCCACCGGCGTGCCGCAGGCCAGCGCCTCCAGCATCACCAGGCCGAAGGTATCGGTCAGGCTGGGAAACACGTTCACGTCGCTCGCGGCATAGATGCGCACCAATTCCTCTCCTGTCTTGGGACCGAGGAACTTCGCGTCGGGATATTTCTTGGCGAGCGTTTCGCGCGCCGGACCGGGTCCGACGACGATCTTGGTTCCGGGCAGTTCAAGCGACAGAAAGGCCTCGATGTTCTTTTCGATGGCGACGCGACCGACATAGAGAAAGATTGGTTTCGGGTAGGGCAGCGTCGCGTCCGCGATGGGGCGAAAATGTTCGACGTCGACGCCGCCTTCCCACAAGCGAACATGGTGAAAGCCGTGGCTCTCCAATTCGCGTTTCATGGTCGGCGTGCGCGCCATGGTGGCGATAGCCTTGCGATGAAACCACCACTCGACTTGCCAAACGGACTTCTCCGGCACGAAGGGAAAGCGCGCGTGGATATATTCGGGGAAGCGCGTGTGGAAGGCGGTCGTGAAGTCAATGCCGTGCTTGATGCAGATCGCGCGTGCGCTCAATCCCATCGTGCCTTCCGTTGCGATGTGAACGGCGTCGGGGGCGAATTCGCGGAACAGTTTTTCCAGACCCGAACGGGGAAAGAAGGCGAGACGAATTTCCGGATACGTCGGCAACGGCAGTGTGAAGCGGCCTTCGGGCGTCGCATAGCGCACGTCGTGACCGAGTACGCTCAATTCGCGGCCGAGCATCTCGAGTGTGGTGACGACGCCATTGACCTGCGGCCGCCACGCGTCGGTGACGATCAAGACCTTCAGGTGTTCCTGGCCGGGGATGGGAAATCGGCCAGCGGGCATCGTTCCGCCAGCCGTCACGCGCCGAACTCTACGCGGGTATAGGCGCGGCTTGCCCGATCCTCGAAGCTCCCTGGTAGAGGGGCGTTGCAGCGGAAGCGGCCCAATGAACGATCTCCAGACGTCCCAGGGCATCTTCGACAAGGGCCGTACAGCTTTCAACCCAGTCTCCATCGTTGAGATACAGGACATTTCCGATGCGCCGGATCGCCGCTTGGTGGATGTGGCCGCACACCACGCCGTCAAGCCCATGCAGCTCGGCGATTTGGGCTACGGCATCCTCGAACCGGCAGACATATTCGACGGCGTCCTTCACGGCGTGCTTCAGCCACGCTGACAACGACCAATATGGGAAACCCAGCCAGTGGCGGACGCGGTGCAAAATCTCATTCAGCTGCAGCGCGCGGTCATAAGCCCAGGCGCCGAGGTGCGCGAGCCAGCGGGCGAATTTGATCACGCCATCGAACTGGTCGCCATGGATCACAAGAAGCCGCAAACCGTCGGCCGTCTCGTGGATTGCCTCGCGCAGGACTTCGATGCCGGCACACGTGCGTCCGCAATAGGGCCTGAGGAATTCATCGTGATTGCCGGGAATGAAGACGACGCGCGTGCCATCGTCGACCTTGCGCAAGATTTCCTGCACCACGCGGCTATGGTCTTCGTTCCAAAACCAGCGCCGCCTCAATTGCCAGCCATCGATGATGTCGCCGACGAGATAAAGCGTGTCGCAGCTGTGACGCGCCAGGAAGTCGGCGAGCAGCTCGGCCTTGCAACCGCGCGTGCCCAAATGGGTGTCGGAGATGAAGATCGTTCTGAGGTGGCGCGGCTGACGTGCAGGGCGTGGCGCATAGCGCGGCCGCTGCGGCTTGGCGGCCAGCGCCGCTGCTGGAACCAACCAGGCGATTTCGGCCATCCGCCGCGCTCCTTGCGGTTCACAGGGGCGCGAATCAGTGTCCCCTGATTGCCCGGGTACGTACCTGCTTGCGGCGAATCTTTTGTTGCGGCGGGGCGACAGGCGTGTGACTGGCTTTGATGCGCCCATTTGCGTGGTTTTCTTGCAACGCAACATAACGTCCAGGCATGGGTGGTTTGCCCAGAATGCGTGCTAATTTCCGCGGAAATGCTCGGTTCTTGTGCGGATTTTGCTGGAGGGTTGGGCTTGCGGCAGCCGCTTCAGAGGTCCATATTGCTGCAGCGCGGTATAACTGACCTCCCGTTGTTTATGCCGCGAGCCCGTCCTGGGCGTTTCCTCCCTGAACTTGGCCGCTCCTTCGGGAGCGGCCTTTTTTTTTGGACTCTTTCGGACGAAGCCAGGGAAAAATCGGGAAGGCGAAACCGAAGGCTCCCAAGAAATGATCCGCGCCGCCTGCCATTGCACTGCCGTTCGGTTCGAGATTCATCATGCGCCCGTTTGGGCTGTTGATTGCAACTGCACCCTATGTCGGCGCTACGGAGCGATCTGGGCTTACTACGAGCCAGGCGAGGTGAAGATCGTACAGGGCGCTGATAGCACCGTGGCATACAGTTGGGGCAATCAGTGGCTCGCCTTCCATCACTGCAGGATATGTGGCTGTCTCACCCACCACACGGTTCTGGACCCAAAACCGCCCCGCATCCGCGGCGTCAACGCGCGGATGATGCCGACGCTCGATCCAGCAAGCGTGCGTTTGCAACAAACCGACAACAGTCATACCGGCTATTTTTGGACCAAGCTGACGGACAAGCTACAACCGGGTGGTCAGCCGAAGATGGACCCGCCGCGACCTGAGGACTGGCGTTAGTACCTACTCCGCCGCGAAGCTCTGGCGCGGCCGATTGCGCGCGAGGAGCGCGGGCTCGATCGCCAACAGCTGCGCGATGGCGGCCGTCACGCGGTGCTGGATTTCCTCGTAACGCGCGCCGCGCTCGATCCGCTCTTCGTCGAGATAGAGCCCGCGGTTGATTTCGACCTGCAGCGCATGCACATCGCGGTCGCGCCGGCCATGCAGGATGGTGGTGTAGCCGCCGGCATAAGGCGCGTTGCGCGCGTGCGTGAAACCCTGGTTCTCCATGGCGACTTCCGCGGCGCGGGTGACAAGCGGTGCGGCCGCCATGCCGTAGCGATCGCCAAGAACGACATCCGGGATCGCCGCGGCGGACGGCATCGAGTGGCAATCGATCACCACGGCAACGCCGAAGATCTCGAGTGTCTCTGCGACCAATTGCGCCAGCGCCGCATGATATGGACGATAGAGCCGCGTCAGGCGCAGTTCCGCTTCGCGCGGCGAAAGCTTGGCGCGATAGATCTCCGCGCCGTCGCGCACGATGCGCGGGATGACACCGAGGCCGGCCGTGACGCGCGGGCTTGGCGAATCGACCGTCACCGGTAGGCGACCGTCGAACATCGCGCTGTCGATCTCGGATGGTGCGCGATTGGCGTCGAGATAGGCGCGCGGAAACCGTGCCGAGATCATCGGTGCGCCCAGCGCCACGGCACCGCCGAACAACTCGTCGACGAAGGCATCTTCCGAGCGGCGGAGCGAAATCCGCCCCAGCCGGCTCATGCCGACGAAACTCTCCGGATAGTCGCGACCCGAATGCGGTGACGCCAGCACGAAGGGTACGGTCTGGCGGAAGGGGCGCTCAATGTGAAAGGGGTTGTCGAAAAGCGCCGCCAGACTGACGTCAACCGCATCGCTGTCGCTGCCTGAATTTCGCGTGCCCGGCTGGGCCATGATCATCCGATTCGTTCTGTACCGGGACAGTGGACCATTAAGGGGCAGGATCGATCAAGCGTCACGGAGGCGCATTACCCGGCATTTACCGTTTGGCGATTATACGGTCTAGTAGGCAGCAAGGGCGGGGACGATGGCGCATATTCTTCTGGCCGAGGACGACGAAAGCCTGCGCAAATTCCTGGCCCAGGCGTTGGCGCGGGCGGGCCATGCCGTGACCGATTTCGGGGACGGCAGCGACGCCTATGAGTGCCTGAAGGGCGACCGCTTCGATCTGCTCCTGACCGATATCGTGATGCCGGGAATGGACGGGATCGAACTTGCCAAGCGCGCCGTGGAATTGAACGAGGCGCTCAAGATCATGTTCATCACCGGCTTTGCGGCCGTCGCGCTGCATCCTTCGTCGAACGCGCCAAAGCAGGCGAAGGTGCTTTCCAAGCCGTTCCATCTGCGCGAGATCGTCGCCGAAGTCGATCGCATGATCGCCGCCTGACAGCACGTCAGTCTCGGTTGCCGGACTCTGTTCGATAAATATTCGAGGTATTGCGGCGGCCCGCCATAATCGCGCCCGCAGCCCGCCGGAATTGAAGACTACAAATCTCGCGTCCGGCTGGGAAGCTGAGACGCTCCCGCCGGACCGCCGACATGCGCAATGCATCGGTGAAATGCGGGAGGCAACAATGTTCATACCAAGACATGAGATCGTAGGCGCGCGCGAAAGGGGCATCACACCGCGACGGGCCATTTCACTGGGCACTGTAGGTCTACTTCATGTGGTGGCGGTTTATGCACTGATCACGGGCATGACACCGCAAATCGTCAAGCTCATTCCACCTGATTTTCAGGTTCGTTTCGTCGATGTCGTTGTTCCGCCCAAACCGACTCCGATTCCGACATTGCCGGTATTGACGCAGCCGACGGACGCGACCCCGCTCGATCCGAAAATTCCGACCTACACGATCGCCGATCCGGACAACACGTCAGTCAGGGAACCGACGGGGTCGCATACCGGGCCGTCTCCCGATTCAGGCGCTGTGGGCGTGAGCAGCACACACTCGACGCCGCCCTATCCTGATCAGGCGCGGCTCCTTGCGCATCAGGGAATCGTGTTGCTGCGGCTGACGATCTCGCCCAATGGCGATGTCGTCGCGGCGGATATCGCGCGCACGAGTGGTTTTGCCGAGCTCGACGCCCAAGCCGCGTCATGGGTGCTGGCGCATTGGAAGTACAAGCCGGCGATCGTGTCAGGCGTTGCCGTCACCAGCCAGACGCAAGCGGCCGTCAAATTCGACCTGAAGTTGATGCGCGGTTGATGCCTCGCTTGCCGGGCGCGGCCTCGAACGCTATAGAGGCCGCCCCGCCGTATCTGGCACGGGCGCGTAGCTCAGCGGGAGAGCACTACCTTGACATGGTAGGGGTCACAGGTTCGATCCCTGTCGCGCCCACCATCCAGTCACAAGGCACAAACATGTTCCGCGAATGAATGGGCGTCGATGATTGACCCGCAAATCACGACAGCCACTTTCTTCCCACGCAGGCTATCACTTAGGGGCCCCAGGAGCGCCGCTGTCGCGGCAGCTCCGGCCGGTTCGACCACCAGTTTCAAGTTCTCGAATAGAACTTTCATGGCTTGGCGTATTTGTTGATCGCTCACCGTCACGATCGATTCCACGAACCGACGACACAAGTCGAAACTGTAGGGAAGACTCATTGGCGGCGCGAGACTATCAGCAATCGTACTTGTTCTGGTGAGCGTCACTGGTTGACCCGTGGCAATACTAAGACTCATGGAATTGGCGCCTTCTGGCTCGACGCCAAAAACGGCGCACCGAGGCTGAATGTGCTTGATGGCTGCTGCAGATCCACCACACAAGCCGCCACCGCCGATCGCCATAACGACAGCATCGAGACCCTATTTCGTCGTATCCCCACACTGAGACTTGCTTTTCCCTCCGTACAAGCGGCTTACAAGAGCGATGGCCTCTTTTTCGGGCTTCACTCTTTGCCGGTGGCTTGGCAACTCTCATGAGGGTGTGATCGAGTGATTAACTCTTCGAACGAGCTTCGATTTAGAATAACTTGATGGACCATGACGCCCAACTCACAAATCGTTGACACCGGTGGTTGGGACAAGGCCGCGATCGACGCGCTCTTCGATCGCACAACCGGCTGGCTGGACCGGCGTGTGTTCTGCGACGCGGCGCTCTATCGACTCGAGATGGAGCGAATCTTCGCGCGCGGCTGGAACTTCATGTGCCATGACTCACAACTTTCCAACGCCGGCGATTATCTCATCAATTATATCGGGGAGGATCAGGTCATCGTCGTTCGCGACGAAGCCGGCCGGGTCAACGTCCTTCTCAATACGTGCCGCCATCGCGGAAACGCACTTTGCAGAGCCGAACAGGGGCGTGCAAAAACGTTTGTCTGCAGCTATCACGGCTGGAACTACGCGCTCGACGGCAAGCTGATCGGTGTGCCGGGGCAGAAGACGTATTATCGCGATGACATCGACAGGACCCGGCTTGGCCTCGTGCCGGCAAGGGTAGAATCTTATCTTGGCTTCCATTTTGCGACCATGGCCGAGGACGCGCCGTCGCTTTCAGAGTTTCTCGGAGATGTCGGCCGGACGGGGCTCGGCATGGTGTGCGCATTCGGCGACATCGAGGTCGTCGACGGTATTCAGAAGAATATCATCGACTGCAATTGGAAAATCGCAGTCGACAATCTCTTCGACTGGTACCACGTCATGTACAGCCATGCATCGGCGGGGAGTGCGGGGATGCTCAACCTCGCCGAAATCCTTCATCCCAACAACCAGCTTGTACTATTGGGCGAGTATGGTCAGGCCATCAGCGGACCCGGTATAACGAAAGAGATGCAGGCTCGGATCGACCAAATGTCGGATGAGCAGAGAATCGAAATGTCGAAGGAAATCGCGAGCAGCGGTGTGCGGGTTCGTCCACGTAGCGCCGACGAGTTGATGGGCCCTGTCGGCGTGCGCAGCATGGGCCATCCGAACATTTTTCCGAATCTTTGGATTACACTTAATGGCATGCAAATGTGCCTGCGTCTGCCGCGCGGGCCGCACAGAACGGAGCTTTGGTGGTACACGATAGTACCCAGAGGATCGCCGCCTAAGCTCAAGCAACGGATGATCCGCACCGCCATTCATCTTTTTGGGCCGGCCGGGCTTCTCGAGCAGGATGACGGTGAGAACTGGAGCCAAAGTAGTCGCTCATCACAAGCGCGCTCGAGCCAGCAGCTTGGTGTCAATCTCAAGATGGGCGTGGGCAAGGACGAGGCAGTCGTTGGCGGAAATGGCGAACACTACATCGAAACGTGCGTCAATGAGCACGGTCAGCGCTGGTTTTATAGCGGCTGGACCGAATGGATGGCGGCGCGCGACTGGGCTGAACTTCGCGCAAACCATTCGCCTGTGCCCGAGGGTACCGTGTGATGTCAGCCGTGGAACGTACACCGAAGGCCCCGTCTAGTTGGGCGGATTTGAGCCCGGCCGAACGTGCGGCTCTGCAATATGCCGTCGAGCAATTCCTTTATGACGAGGCCGCGCTCCTCGACGCGCGCAAATACCGAGAATGGTTCGCCGTCGTCGCTGAGGATATCCACTACTGGATGCCAATCCGGCGCACGGTCACACGCAGCGACCTGGAATTCGAGTTCACCAAACCGGGCGCCATGGCCTACTTCGACGACGACTATGAGCTCCTCGAGATGCGGGTGAAAAAGCTTGAGGCGAAATCGGCTTGGTCAGAGGATCCGCCATCACGTTCGCGGCACTTCGTGTCGAATGTGCGCATACTGGACATTGAAGGCGACGAGATCACGATCGACGCCTGTTTCCATGTCTATCGCACGCGTCTCAATACGGACGTGGATTCTTGGGTTGGCCGGCGCACCGACGTGCTGCGCCGTTCGGGAACAAGTTTCAAGCTTCTGAAGCGCCACCTATTCCTCGATCAGACCGTCATTGCCTCAAAAAACATGAGTACGATCTTCTAGGAACGAAGAGGGCTATGCAAAAACTCGAAGGCGAGGTCGTTCTGATTACCGGCGGGGCGTCCGGTCTTGGTCGCGCCATTGTCGAACGATTCATAGAAGAGGGTGCACGAGTCGTCGTACTGGACCGTTCGACCGACAGGCTCGGAACGCTCTCGGCCGCGCACCAAGGAGTGATCGAGCCGATCGTGGGCGATGTGCGATCTCTAGCCGACAATATGAGTGCCATCGATCGCTGTTTCGCCAAGTTCGGCAAGCTCGATTGTGCGATTGGAAATGCCGGCATCTGGGACTACTCGCTGTCGCTCGACGCCATCGAGCCGGAGCGTATCGATTCAGCGTTCGATGAGATTTTCCACGTCAACGTGAAGGGATATTTGAATCTAGCAAAGGTAGCACTGCCCGCGCTCGTGCGATCAAATGGCGCCCTGATCTTCACAGTTTCAAATGCCGGTTTCGGGCCAGCCGGGGGTGGACCGCTTTATACAGCGAGCAAACACGCAGTTGTTGGCCTCATTCGGCAGCTCGCCTACGAGTTCGCGCCCGCCGTTCGGGTGAACGGTGTCGCGCCCGGCCCGATCGAGACCGACCTCCGCGGACCTGAGGCTCTCGGAATGGCGCAGAGGTCGATCGGCAGCATTGATCTCGCGTCGGTTGCCGCGCCGAACGTGCCGCTTGGAAAGGTGCCCACGCCCTCGGACTATGCAGGGGGCTACCTCTTTCTGGCCACGCGCCGCGACAGCAGACCTGCGACGGGCGGAGTTCTCAATCTCGATTCTGGAATTGGCGTGCGCGGAATTGGACGCCCGGCCGGCGGTGCCAAACTTGCCGCGAAATACGCTGCCACACGGGAGTAGTCGACATGACCATCGGATCGCTCGGCTATTTGGGTTTAAAGGTGAAGGATCCAGGCGCTTTCGAAACATTTGCGACGCACATTCTGGGGCTTATGCCTGTCGGAAGAGACGGAGCCATACGCTTTCGCCTCGACGAGCTTGGCTGGCGAATCGCCGTGGAGCAAGGCGAAGTGGACGATGTTGCGTATCTCGGCTTTGAAGTTTCTGGTGGTGCCGAGCTCGAGGACATTCGCAAGCGACTTCAGGAAGCCGGTGTAGAGGTCGAGGTTAGCACTAAGGAGCTTATCTCTGCGCGTGAGGTTGTCGATCTCATTTCTTGCAAGGACCCCGACGGTTTGACTATTGAGATTTTCTACGGCCCCACATTGCGTACAGAGACGCCGTTCGCGTCGCCCGCCGGCGTGAGCGGATTTGTCACCGGAACGCAGGGGCTTGGACACGTCGTACTGTCGACGAAGGCCGTTGCGGCCGCTCGCCGCTTTTACCAGGATCTCCTAGGCTTCCGCCTCTCGGACACGATCCGCATGCGTATGGGGCGTGACCTGTTCGTCGACATGGAGTTTTTTCATTGCAATCCACGCCATCACACGCTGGCCCTGATCCCAATGTCGATGCCGAAGCGTCTGCATCACTTCATGTTGCAGGTTTCGAGCCTTGATGCTGTCGGCTTCGCGCTCGAACGTGCGCAGGCGGCCAAATCGCCGATCACTATGACTCTGGGACGCCACACCAACGACCGAATGGTGTCTTTCTACACGCGCACGCCCGCTGGCTTCGAGGTCGAGTTTGGGTTTGACGCAATCGAGGTGGACGATGCGACTTGGCGGGTCACGCGCCACGACAGGGGTAGTTCCTGGGGCCATAAGCGGCCGGTGAATTAAGAGAACGCAGTTCGAGTCGCGGCAACGGACCATTGCGCGCTGATTGACCCGCTTGAAAGGAAATCTCGGATGAGCGCAAAAATCGTCAACGAAGGATCCGATGTGTTTGTGCACGACGGTGAAAAGGCGATCGGCGCGGTGCGCAAGGTACAGTCCCACTCTCTTGTCATCTACGTGGAGAATGCCGGCGACTTCACCGTGCCCCTCACTGCAATACAGGAAGTTGAGGAAGGCAAGGTTGTCTTGAACAGCGGACGATTGGAATCTCGCCTCAAGCAGGCGATCGGACATGCGCACCAAAGCGAAGACCCCACAATTTAGCCAAGCTGCAAGGTGGCCTGAAATTCAATTCGATGTTTCGGTCAGACTTCTCGAAAGCAACGGCGGGCAAATCGTTGAATGCGAAATGCTTCGTCTTGCTTAAAGAAGAAATGATGTTTCAGATTTCGCGCTATCGCGCTATGAACTGGAATCAGCCTTGGCGATGATGTTCGAACCGACCGCTTTGGCCCCCGAATTCGCGCCCCTATAGAGAACAATCGCCGCGCAGAGGATCATCAGAATTATGAGGGCGGTCAAAGCGGTCCTCTCAGCTCTTCTTAAGGAGTACAACATTGGGCCGTTCTCAGTTGGCGGAGGAGCCATGAGAACAGGGTAGCATTTCAGAAGAGTTAAGCAGGCCGATTTGGATTTTGTGTTGGCTTCGACGCGCATGCTGATTTGACTGTCATAAGATGAATTTGATTGAAGACCTGATCGCCATCCCGGTTTCGGACGGACGAACCTTGAGAGGACGCGCCTGGAGGCCAATGGATGCCGGCCGTTGGCCAGCGATTATCGATGCATCGCCCTATCGCGCGGGCGACGTCTTTCGCCCTTTAATGGACGCTCAGTTTCGATATTTGGCAGGGCACGGTTATATCGCAATTGCCATCGACATCGCGGGATCAGGTAGCTCGACAGGCCTCTTACTCGATGAATACGAAACTTCGGAAATTAGCGACCTCATTGAAACCATTGAATGGGTGGCAAAACAGCCCTGGTGCGATGGTGGCGTTGGGCTGAGCGGCTTCTCTTGGGCTGCATTCACCGCTTTGCGGGCGTCGTTGAAGAATCCGCCCGCACTTAAGGCAATGGTCCTGGGAGGCGTTTCCGAAGACGGGTGGCTGACCGACATCCACTATCTCGGCGGCGTCCCATATGCGGCCCAGGTCGACTGGGCTGGAGTCATGCTGATGTTCAATTCCCTTCCACCTGACCCCGCGCAGTTCGAGGGCGATTGGCGCGCGGAGTGGAAGAAGCGGCTCGAAGCGAATGAGCCGTTCATCACCCGATGGTTGTCTCATCCCACCCATGATGACTACTGGAACGATAGGACGGCTGATCTCTCACGGTCGTCAAAACTCCCTCTCTTGCTGTACGCCGGACTCGCGGACAAATACGCGACTTCGGTGTTGCGCATCGCCGAGCAATGGCGCGGACCGGTACGCACAATCATTGGTCCTTGGGAACATGCTCCGCCCGACCGGGCCTTGCGCGGGCCGGCCATAGGTTTTCTGCGCGAAGCGTTACGCTGGTGGGACAGATTTCTCAAAGGAATCGAGACCGGCGTCATGAACGAGGCACCGTTACGTCTGTGGCTCGCCGCTCCCGATCGGCAAGGACATCTGGAAGACGGAATTTGGATCGGCTCCAGCTGGCCGATGGACAAGGGGGTGAAGAAGACATTCGTGCTGCACGGTTCAAGACTCGACCATAGCGGTCAGCCTGACAGCGCATTCATCACATTGAAGCCTGCCACGCCCGAACCAACCACCCTGAGCCAAGACCTGTACGAGGACGTGCCGGCGCCTTTCGATTTGCAAGCAGCGCGAGCTCGCGGAGCATTCATCGCCATTTCCGATCCATTTGACGATCCGTTTGAGATTGGTCCATCGCCCGTCATGACCTGCCACTCAGCCTTGAGCAAGGGCGTGATCGTTGCGCGTCTGCTTGACATTGCACCCGATGGCGCGGCGGTCCGCATGACGACAGGCGCAATCAATCTCTCGACCTGCATATCCCAAGATATTGTCATCCCGCTCCAGGCGGCATCGTGGCAAGTGGAGAGAAGTCATCGTCTCGGTCTCGTCTTGTCGGCCGATGGCTGGCCAACTCTCTGGCCCACCGGCGGAAGTGAGACCGTCGCGATTTCTGCGCTCAGGCTTATCGTGCCGCAAATAGAGCGACTAAACGGACTTCCGATCTTCGCCGCTCCGGAGCACGCGAACGTTGCGACGCGAGAGCAACTCAAGTGGATAGATCCTGTGCGGGAAGCGTTTCCACCTCCCGCCAAGGATGTTGTCTCTTTGACGAGCATTTTGGCCGCACATCACCTGCCGGCCACTCGAACGGACTACTACATTGCCTCGCGGTTTGATCTCTCGTTGGGAGCAGACGATCGAGCGTGCGCCGTCAAATCCTATCGCGTAGCTTTTGAACGGCCTGGCTGGTCTATTCGCGTGAACACCTGGCTCGAACTTTTTTCGACCCCGGAAGAACATCGCATCGCTTGGAAAATTGAAGCGCAGGAATCGGGCGTGACCGTGCACAGTGTCGAACGGTCGACCAGCGTGAAGTGGAAAGTTTCCCGACACCCATCGGCTCGCCTAAGTTAATGAACTCCTAACGCGATCATCAACTTCGCACGGCGCGCAGAATTTCCTCACTGCCCTCATAGGCGACAAGTTCGGCGGCACGACCGTCCGGACCATAGTGGATCGTCGTTTCGTAGGGGCCGGACTGATTGAAAAAGCGCCCTGTATCATCCATGAACATAGTTCGCACGCCAACGCGCAAACCTGGAATCTCGCTCTTCAGGACACCGTTCTCGCTCCAGATCTTCATAAGAGGAAGTTCAATGCCGCTGACGATCTTGTATTCGCCTTCGTATTTATAGAGTTCTTCGGCTGGGATTGGCACGACGACTTTGGGCGGCGGCATGAAGTCGGGCCAGTCATACACGTCGGCGATGGTGTTCAGCACTTCGCAAAACAAGAACAAGCCGGGTACGGCATTGGTGAACACCATGCCACCGTCACCGCTCTCCAGGTAGGAATTTGTCTCGGACTGATAACCGCCGTTCGAGCCGCCATGGTTCACCCGTAGAGTTGCGCCCACTCCGAGCGCGCGCCATCCAATGCCGAACTCGCCATCCGCTCGGCGAACTGCCATTTCTCGCGCAAGCTCTTTCGCTAGGATCGCGTTAGGTCTGCCGAGCCAAGCGTTGCGAAAGCCGATATGAAATCGCGCATAATCCGCGGCGGTGGTGAAAATGCCGCCGGCGCCCATCTCTGCCGAGACGTGCCAGCCACCGGGCAGGGGCATGCTGGTGGGGCCGTGGCCCGAAGCAATGTTCAGCGCAAATCGATCTGAAAGCGGATTTGACTGAAACGTCGTCCGCGTCATCCCAAGCGGCCGGAAGACCAGCTCATCCGCCAGTGCATCAAACGATCTGCCTGTCATGTCTTCCAAAGCCATTTGCGCGAGCAGGAATCCCCCGCCGGAATAACGCCGCGTTCCATTCGGCGCTTTGTTGACGCGTACAGGCGGCATCACAAATTCGTTGGGTCCGGGGTCGGAAACTTCGGGCCGCCGTCCTTCGAGCAAGTCGAACACGGTGGGCAGAGGGCGGCCGCGCGGGGCGACGGGCCAGCCATTCACCGTAAGACCTGCGGTATGATTCAATATGTTTCGCAGCGTGACCTGAGCATCACGCGTGAATTCGTTCTGCGGAAGCTGCCAACGCTTGAGGTAACGATTGATGTCGACGTCGAGCGCTACCACGCCGCGCTCGACCATCTGCATGACAAGAAATCCGGTCACGGGTTTGCTCGTCGAAGCGCCCATGAATACGGTTTCCTCATCCACCCGTTCGGGCTTGCCTTTCTCGCGCAAACCATAGCCTCTCGCCCAGGCGATCGCTCCGTCCTGCATCACAGCGATGCTCACGCCGGGCACGTCGTAGTGCGCCATGCGCTCCACCAGTGGCCAACGTTCGTCCCGGCCCGCAATGCGCATGATCGGCAGAATGCCGTTCTCGACCGATTTTATCCGAGCGTCACTGTCCATCGTCAGAATCCTTGACACGAGCCTGGGCCCATATGAACATCGTTCATATAGGCGAAACAAGCCGGTACGTGGAGTTTTGCTTGCCTCATGACGAATCCGGGATAGTGCGCCTCGCGGATTACTCGCCGCCGAAAATCGACGTCCCTACGATTGAGCTCGAATTCGATCTCCATCCTGAACGAACGATCGTGCGCAACCGCATGCATATCCGCCGGCCAAACAGCACCAGGACGAATGCGCCACTGCGCCTGGACGGCGTTCGGCTCGAACTTCTCCGAATTGCGATAGATGGCGAGAATCTGGGGCCGAACCGGTATGCGACCGACGCAGGCGGCTTGACGCTCAACAACGTACCGGACGAGTTCGATCTCGAGATCCATACCGCCATTTCTCCCATGGCCAACACCACCCGAATGGGATTGTTCGAAGTCGACCATAAGCTTGCGACGCAATGCGAAGCCGAAGGTTTTCGGACCATAACCTATTTCCCCGATCGCCCGGACGTTCTGTCGAAATATCGGGTCACGCTGCACGCGGATGCCGCGAAGTACCCACACTTGTTGTCGAATGGAAATCGCGTGGCCAGCGGCACTCACGGCGATGGTCGACATTGGGCGACGTGGGAGGATCCGTTCCCGAAGCCGTCATACATTTTCGCCGTCATGGCGGGAGACTTTGCGGTCCTTGATGACGAATTCGTCACGAAGAGCGGTCGCCGGGTGAAACTCGGCATCTATGCCAATAAAGAACTCTTACCCCGGTGCCGCTTTGCCATGGACGTCGTGAAGCGTTCGTTCGCGTGGGACGAGGCGACCTACGGGCTGGAGTACGACCTCGATACCTTCAATATCGTCGCGCTGACTGGCTGGGCCGGCGCGATGGAAAACAAAGGCCTAAATCTTTTCGAGGCACACGGAATCATCACGGACCCGGAAATTACGACCGATGACGACTACATCATTATCGAGCGCATCATCGGCCATGAACAATTTCATAACTGGACCGGCAATCGCGTCACCTGTCGCGACTGGTTTCAACTCTGTTTGAAGGAAGGACTGACACGCTTCCGCGACCAACATTTCATCGAGGACAAGATGGCGTCCGGTGTGTGGCGCATCGAAATCGTCAAGCAACTGCGACGCAATCAGTTTCCGGAGGATGAAGGAGTCGCTGCTCATCCCATTCAGCCGAGCGAATATGTCGATATCGACAATTTTTACACCAACACGGTTTACGACAAAGGCGCCGAGGTCATCAGAATGGTCCGGGCACTTTTGCGACCATCCGGTTTTCGTGCCGGTTTCGATCGCTACATCGCCGACAATGATGGCAAGGCAGCAACGACGGAAGACTTCATCCGCGCAATGGAACAGGCATCCGGTCGCAATCTTTCGCAGTTTCGCCGCTGGTATCATCAGGCCGGTCGACCACGCGTCGTGGCTCAAGGGAGCTACGATGCGGCAGCCAAGCGTTACACGCTGGCTTTGTCTCAAACCTGCACGACTGCCTCCGGGCACGAGGCGAAGGAGCCGTTTCAGATTCCCATCAATGCGGGGCTCATTTCGCGATTGGGCGAACCGCTCATGTTTTGCATCGATGGTGGTAAGGCGACAAGCGCGACAATTCTCGAACTCACGCAGCGCGAACAGACGTTTGCATTCGATGGAGTGACTTCGCCGCCGATACCATCGCTTCTCCGCGGGTTCTCGGCACCTGTGACGCTTGACGCAAATCTCAGCGATGGTGAACTTGCGACTCTACTGTCCTACGACACCGATGCGTTCGCGAGGTGGGACGCCGCCCAAACGCTGGGCGTGAGACTCATTCGCTCGCTCGCTGCCGACCGCGCCGCGGGAAAGGCAATGGCGGCACCTGAGCCGTTTTTGTCTGCCATCGAGCGAATACTCGATGCCTCGCACATCGACAAACTGGCACGCGCTCAGCTTCTGTCGTTGCCGGACGAGCCCGTTCTCAGTGAAGGTTTGGCGCACATTGATCTCGACGGTCACATGGCCGCTCGCACGTTTCTGAGGCGCCGAATTGCTTCACTATTTCATGACAAGCTGCTCGATCTCTACCTTGCGAACAAGGAGAGCGAGGCATACAAGCCAGACATCGCTGGCATTTCGCGGCGTCGATTCAAAAACATCGTCTTGGATCTCCTGACTTCGCTGGAGACGCCTGAAATCTGCGACCTTGCGCTCTCGCAAGTGAGAAATTCGAACAACATGACAGACATGTTCGAGGCCTTGTGCCAGCTCGCACATATTGCATGCCCGCAACGCGAGGAGGCGCTCACATGGTTTTATGAGCGGTGGAGAAAACACTCTACCGTCGTGGACAAATGGTTCAACGCGCAGGCCTTGTCACGCATGCCTGGCGCGGTGGACAGAATTATCGCACTCGAGAAACACCCGGCATTCGACTTCAACAATATGGCGCGCGGGCTGCAGTATTACGGCGGCTTCTTTCGCCAGAACCGTGTCGCATTCCACGATCTCAGCGGCAAAGGATACGAATTTCTCGCCGACCGGCTGTTGATGATCGACAAACTCGGTCGAACCGGAAGCCATTACATCATGACGCAGATCAATCAGTGGCGCCGTTACGATACCAAGCGGCAAACTATGATGCGCGCCGCTCTAGAGCGCGTGGCAAACACGGAGAACATTTCCAAAGGACTTCGCGAGAACGTTACCAAGGCACTGCATTGAGGCAACGATGAAGACGCTTGTTGAAATCTCCACCAAAGTACGGCGCGGCGAGTGGAAAGCTGTCGATATGGTGAACGACGCCTACGCCAAGATCGACGAGCGCAACACGGCTCTCAACGCGTTCATCATGATGAATCGCGAGGGCGCGCTGTCGGTCGCTGCAGAAATGGATGGAAAGATCGCCCGCGGCATCGGCCCCGGTCCGCTCGCGGGCGTTCCGTTCGGCGTGAAGGATCTGGAAGACACTGCGGGGTACCCCACGACACAGGGCAGCGACTTCCTGAAGAACACGCCGCCCAAGACCAAGGACTCGCCGCACGTCGAACGTTTGAAGGCGGCGGGAGCGATCGTTGTAGGAAAAACAGCCACCGCCGAGTACGGGATGGACTCCGCTGTGTCGACCTACGCCTGGGGCGTCACACGAAATCCTTGGAATCCGCAAAAGACTCCGGGCGGCAGCAGCGGCGGCTCGGCAGCCGCGGTCGCCGCTGGAATGGTGCCGTTTGCCACGGCGACGGACGGGGGCGGATCGATTCGCCAACCTGCTGCATATACTAATCTGGTCGGGCTCAAGCCCAGTCACGGGCGCATCGCAAAAGTGAATGGTTTTGCCAACTGGTCGGTTCACGGCACGGTCACGCGCACGGTCGCCGACTATGCGCGCTATCTCGATGTCGCTGCCGGACCGGACGATCGCGACCGGCAGTCGTTGCCGCAGGTGCCCTACCGCTTCGAGGACATCATCGAGACGCTAGACGTTTCTGGAATGAGGGCCCTCTTCACACCCGACTGCGGCTATGCCGTCGTTGAACCTGAGGTTGTCGAACTCGCAAGGATTGCCGCCGATCGGCTCATGCGCGCCGCGAAGCTTGTCGATACAGGTGGCACATTCCATCCGACGAACATCTATCGTGATTGGGGAGCGCTAAATCTGGCGACTCTCGAGGAAGACCTGACGCGCGACGGAATTTTGCCCGACGGCTATGATCGGCTGTCCGACATGACCAAATTTCTCCTGAATCGTATTCGCCAGCGCCGGGCTGAGATCAATCTCAAGGCGTCTTGGAAAAGGATCGAAGAGCTGAACAACCAGGTTGCCGTCTTCTTTCGCGATCATGATTTGCTCATGTCGCCGGCGACAGGTTGCAAGCCCTACGATGCCCATCTCACGGCGTTGCAAATCATCGACGGACGCGACGCAAGCGAGACCGGCGTCGAGCCATTCGGCATGCTTGCCAACGCCTGCTGGAATCCGTCCATCTCCATTCCGGCCGGGTTCACTGCCGACGGACTTCCCGTCGGCCTTCAGATCACGGCTCGCCGCCATCGCGACGACATCCTGCTGCGTCTGGCTCGGATTTACGAACAGACCTACCCTTGGACCTATCCTTGGGATTGAGGATCGCGCTAGTCGATGAAAAGATCGGCGGCGGTTCCATCAACGAATGTGCCGATCACCTCTTCGACAAACCTGCGGATTTCGGCTTTCGTGCCCGTTTCGAACTGGAATTGGTCTTCGATGATGTTTCGCGCTAGTCCATAGACGAGTGAGAAAAGCGCGTACGCCGCCTTGGCGTGAAGGTGAGATGCCATGAGGTTCGACGGGTCATAGCGCCCTTCACCGTAGATAAAGCGGACCAATTGCGAGAAGGCCCTGTCGGAGGCGGCGCGAAACTTTTCGTTCGAGACCGCGTCAGGAATTTGTCCGAACATGATGCGGAAGAGCTGTTTGTTTGCCATTGCGAAATCGACGAACATCACGCACGCTTTAACCAGACCCTCTTTGCGGCTCTTCGATTTTTCCATTATCCGCCGCGTTTCCGCTGCGAGCTTGTCGAACCCTTCTGCCGCCAGCGTCAAGAGAATGTCGGTCATGTTAGGAAAATGGTTGTAGAAATTCGCGGGTGTGACGCCCAACTCGCGAGCCAGCCGCCTAACAGACACTGCCTCGATGCTTTCAGTCTCGAGAATGCGTGCCGTCGTCGCGAGCAAGTCCCTCGCCACGTTGCCCTTATGATAGCTCCGTCTTGCTTTTCTCCTGCGCGCCGAAGGAGGGGCGTGTTGCGCTAGGTGATTGGCCATTTGCGTTTAGCTCGCGGTTGCAGTGGCGTGGTCAGCGCGCACGGGACGACTTTCTATGCGGCGGCGAATGATACTGTGCCGATTCTTAGTGAGCGGAAAATTCCATGCGATGGCCGAGGCGACAAAATACATGAGGGCTGGGAATACAAGGTAGGCTGCCATCAGTCCGAAATTGCTGGCCGAAGTATTGATTTTTCCGACTTGGTACTCGAACGCATCCAAAATCCAAAATGCCAGTCCCGCGCCCACCGCCATGGTCGCCTTAATCAGAAGTGTGTTGAAGGCAAATACGTTGCCGGCTTTGTTCACCCTCGACTTCAATAGGTCATAGTCGACAACGTCCCCGAGGATGGCTCCCGGCGCAATATTGGCGGGCGCGTTGAGAAACGCGCTTATTGCGCCAAGCGCGAACAGCGGCACAATCGCTTGCGATCCTGGCGCGAACAGCAGAATCAATGGTCGCGAGCAGGCGTCCAGTACCATAGAAAAAACCCAAACCCGGTGCTTTCCAAAGCGTGCGATCGCCTTGTGCCAGAACGGCATGGCCACGATTTGCACGGCAAAGAACGCGATCATCAAGAACGGGAAGAACGCACCGAGTTTCATGTAGTCGGTCAAGAAAATGATGATCACCGAGAGATAACAGCCCTGCCCGAGCCCCCAGGCGGAGATCGCCGAATAGTATCGCCACAAGGGCTTGTTTGTCCGTAGCGAGCGCCAAAGCTCACGCAGAGTTGCGAGGCGTTCTTGATGCTGATTGCCGGTCGGAACGAAAAAGACCGCCAACAGGATTCCGGCCGGCATCAGCGCCGCATATAGCCAGGCGATGCCGGCCAAAGCCGTGCCGGTGAGAGCGGTCGTGCCAGTGAGTCCAACCAGAATGAGCGGCATGATCCAAAACACGAGGCTACCCGCGACGTTGAAGACGGCGACCCAGGTTTGAATTTTGGAGCGTTGGACATAGTCGCGGCTGAGTTCAGCCGTCCAAGCCTGCCGCGGGATTTCGAAAAGCGTGAAGCCGAAATACAGCAGGAACGACCAAACGCCATAGTAGATGTAGTTGGCGCCCGACGCCGGCCGGAAAAGGAAAAAGATTGAGACAGCGCACACGATGGCACCGGCGAGCACCCACGGCTTGCGGGGTCCGATTCTTGTTTTTGTGCGATCCGACAGATAGCCCAACATCGGATCCAAGAAGGCATCGAGCAGGCGGCTGAGGCTCGTGACCGCTGCGATCTGCGCCAAAGTCACAGCGGTGTGCGCGGCATAGAATGACGGAATCACAATATTCAGCGGCAACGCGACGAAGGCATGCGGCAGCGAAGGAAACGCAAACAGGATGAGCTGCTTGAGAGTCGGCGGCGGGGCAGGCGAGGTACGCGTTTGATCTGATGGCATACCAGGCTCCGGAACCGCTGGCGCTGTCGTGACTTACGCAAAGTGTACGGTGTTCATATTCGGCACGCAATTCATGGCTCGGGTGGTGAGGAGCAAGAACCTCAGCCTCTCCGAATCAACCGTGCCCGCGGGTGGTCATTCCGAGAAAACGTGCAATTTCCGGTGGTGTGGAGAGCGGCGGTTGAACCCGACGTGCAGCTAGGAATTCGCGTGGCCGTGGTTTTTTTGCAATATGAACGGTGTTGACATTCAGTGCCATGCACCCCCCAATATATACACTGTATATGCTGTGGCAGGGGCCCCTATGCGTACATCCAAAAATCTTCGTCGCGATCTGCTGACCTCCGTCGGTGTGGTGTCCATCTATCTCGGCTTGACAACGGATTGGGCGGCGGCCGCGGAAGGCATCGAGGTTATAACGGTGACGGCGGAGCGGCGCGAAGAATCAATCTTCGATGCGCCGGTCACCGTGACAGCCTTGTCAGGAGTTGATCTGCGTAACCGCGGTATTACCGACATCAAGACGATTGTGTCGCAAATACCCAATGCCGTTCTTCCCGACGATCCCCAACATTTCACGACCTACATCAATATCCGCGGCATTCGCCAGGCGGACGCCCAGGCCGAACCGAACTTTGGCTTCTATCGCAACGGACTCTATTTCGGGGGCCAACGCACCAACATCGGCGCGCAAGTCGATGTCGAGCGCATCGAAGTGCTGCGCGGACCGCAAGCCGGTCTTTACGGCCGCGATGCTGTCGGTGGCGCCATCAATATCATCTACGCGACTCCTTCAACCGATTCACTGAATGGCTATGCGTCGGTGAAGTACGGCAACTACAACCGGATCGAGTTGCAGGCAGCAGCAAACGTACCGCTGGCGGACAATTTTGCCGTGCGCGGCGCAGGGTGGTATTTCAATCAAACCGGCAGTGAATACATCAACATCACCTTGAACGAGAAAATCGACCGCGGTCACGATGCGGGCGGCCGGCTGTCGGCAAAGTTGGACATCACAGACAAGTTGAATGTGCTGTGGATGGCGGAGTACGAAGACGTGACCGGTCCATCTCAGCGTGCCTACGCCCCGTTCGGAGTCGCACAACTATTTGTTGGCGTAGGGGCGCCGGAAACCCCCACGACCATTCAACGCGATACCCCGTCGCGCTCGGCTTACCATCAGCTGTATCTGTCTCAGAACATCACGCACGATACCGAGTGGGGCAGGTTCAACCTGCTCGCATCCTATCGCGACTATCATCTCACGGGGATTGAAGACCAGGATTTCACGGCGCTGACACCCGTTGCCGGCGCGGGATTTCCTCAAGCGTTCTACTTGCAACAGGTCTTGCATCGCAAGGAAAGCGTCAGGGACTATTACGTGGAAGGTCTTTGGACCTCGCCGCAAGACCAGATGATCACTTGGATCGGAGGAGTCTCGTATTTCGACGAAACGTTCGATTTCTCGCGCATTTTTGAGACCACGGGCGATTTGTCCACGCTGTTCGGAATTGGTCCCGTTGCTTTGAGCACGGGTTTCTTTGGTCTTCCCATCCCGGGAACGAATTTCAAGACCCGCTCGGTCTCCGCATTCGGCGAGGCGACATGGCACATCACCGACCAACTCGACTTGACCGGCGGGCTTCGCTGGAGCCAGGACAAGAGAACGTTGACGTATGCGCAGCTTCCCATCGCAAGTGTTCCACCTTCTCCGTTGGACCCGGTCTGGGCGGCCATTGGATCGGCGTTTCTCGGGGCCTTCGTGACGTCCGGCCATCCAACATTCAGCTTTTTGGCGCCTACCGCGACGTTGCGCTACAAGGTGTCGGACACGCTCAATCTCTACGCCACCTACGGCACCGGTTTTCGTGCCGGCGGATTCAACACCACCGCGACCCTTCCATCTTTGATCCCCTATGGTCAGGAGTCGGCAGAGAACTACGAAGTGGGCTTCAAATCGCTTTGGCTAGGCGGCGATTTGGGACTGAACGGTGACGTCTTTTACATGCGTCAAAACCATCTCGTGCTTCCGCAAGACGATCCCTGCCATTGCTTCGGCTTCACCTTTCTGACGAACGTAGGTACCGGCAAGACCTGGGGTATCGAGTTGGAAGCTCTCGCGCACCTGAACGATTGGCTCGACGGCAATGCCAGTCTGGGTTGGCTCGATCCCAAATACTCCGGCGTGTCCTTCGGCGTGCCGTTTTCAAATCGAATGATTCCGTACACACGGAGTTGGACCTTCAACGTCGGACTCAGTGCGAACTATCCGTTGGACGATGACTTGGCGCTTGTGGGTACGTTCAACTATCGGCTGGAACGCGGCGGAGTACTGGACCTGGTCACAAACTATGACGATCTCGACAAGGTCGATCTTACGGCCGGCGTTGAGTTCAACCATTCGGTGCGGCTGATCGGCTACGTCAACAACGTCAGCGACGATCGCGTGGCGCAGTTCCGCTTCGGAAATGGCGCGCTCGCGACATCGTTAGGACGTACCTATGGCGCGCTCCTGAGCACGACGTTCTAGGAATCGAGAGGGACTTAGACGTCGAGCAGCCGATTGTGGCGGCGCAGGATCTCCTGAACGTGCGCAATCGGGAGACCGGGACTCACATTGCCGTCGCGTCCGATCATCGTCTTATTGGCGAAGATCGAGTTCAGAATCGCCTCATCGATTGCCTCGATGGTTGCCTCGTAAAACCGGCTCATCGCATGTTCGCCGACATAAGTAGCTGTGACCATGCCCTTGTGGGTGTCTACAGCCGATTGATTCGCCGTGGAGAACGCGAGAAACAGATCTCCAGACTCGTTGGAGGCAATGCCGCCGGATCGGGCGATTCCATATGCCGCGCGTCGTGCGATGCGCTTCAAATGGTGCGGCATCATGGGAGCATCCGTGGCGACGATGCCGATAATCGAACCAAGTTCGCCCTGGCTTTCGGAACCGACGGGGATTTCGCGTCCGATAGGGATTCCTGCGATGGTCAGTAGATGCCGCTTGCCGAAATTCGACTGGACAAAAGCGCCCACAGTATAAGACGTCCCGTCGTAGTCGACCCGCCGCGATGCGGTACCCGAGCCTCCCTTGAACTCGTAGCAGCGCATGCCTGTTCCGCCGCCAACACTTCCCTCTTCGATGGGGCCGCCACGTGCGTCGTTGAACGCCTCGATAACGTGTTCGGCCTTCACATGGTGGCCGTTCACGTCGCTCAAGATTCCATCATAGGTCTCGCAGGCGACCGGCAGCCAGAAGTTCTGGTCAGTTTTTTCGTCGGGCTTGATAGTTTCAAAAAGCCATTGGGCAGTCACGTCCCGCGCCAGACCGCACGAATGCGTATTGGTGAGTGTGATGGGCCCGTCAAAACGGCCACGTTCTTCGACGAAGGCGGCCCCTGTCATCTCACCGTTGCCGCTCATGCTGAAGTAACCGGCATAACAAGCTGCGCCTGGCGACTTTCGGCCATGGGGAAAGATCGCCGTCACGCCCGTACGCACCGGACCTGTACCAACAATCAACGGCCCGTCGCCCCTGATCAAGGTGCAGTACCCGACTTCAACGTCGGCGACATCCGTAATGGAATTGTCTGGCCCTGGCGTGCCGGTGAATGGAACGCCTGCGCCACGCGCGCGCAGCTTTCCGGAAGGCGTTCTGCGATGAGCTTCGATCATCATTCCATGGTTTTTAGTGCGGCCAGCGCTGTTTCGATTGTGTAGTCGACCTCATCGTCGGTAATCGCTGTGGAGAGTACAAAGAAGCCCGGCGCTCCCATCAACACGCCATGGTTCAGCATGTAGCGGAAAAATTTCTCGGCTCGCACACCGGCTTGAGCGTTGCTGCGGCGCGACGCAACCACATCGCGATAGGTCACAGGATTCGCGTCCACGTGAAACAGCGAAATCATCGACGTGGCGCCCCCAACCGTGCCCGGCACTTTGGCGATGCGGATCGCTTCGCGCAGACCCTGCCGCAGTCTGTCCCCCAGCTTTGAGAGCCGATCGAAGGCGGCGCGATCAAACAAGTTCATCGCCACAATGCCGGCTGCCATCGTCATGGGATTGGCATTGAATGTGCCGCCATGGCTGACTTTTGCGTGCTGCCGCGGATCAAACAGTTCACTCATGATGTCGCGGCGTCCGCCTACCGCGCCGACCGGTAGCCCGCCACCGATGATTTTTCCCATCGCCGTCAGGTCGGGTTTGATTCCCAGCGCGCCTTGGGCACCGTTGAAGCCGAGGCGCATACTGTAGACCTCGTCGAAAATGAGCATCGCGCCGCAGGCTTTCGTCTCATCACGAAGCATCTGGACAAACTCGGCCGTGGCCGGGACATAGCCAAGATTCTTTACGAGAGGATCAATGATCACCCCGGCCAATCCCTTCGCATTTTGGCGCAATATGCGGCGCGTATTTTCAACATCGTTCATCGGAATGACGATGGTATCGACCGCGGTGCCCGGCCCCGAACCGGCGCCGACGACACTCGCCGGCGTCTCTGGGTCACCCCACAAGGCGGAGGATGGATTGACACTCACCGAGGCGGTATCGCCGCTGCCGTGATAGGCGCCTTCGACCTTGGCAATCTTCGCCCGGCCGGTAAACGCGCGCGCGGCCTTGATCGTGAACATCACGCCTTCGGTACCTGAGTTGCAGAAGCGGACTTGGTCGACTGCCGGCATTCGCTCCGTCAGGATTTCTGCCAAGCCGACTTCTTCCCGCGTCGGCAAGGAGATGGAGAGGAGGCGATGTGCCTGCTCGACGATAGCTTCGACGATCTTGGGATGATTGTGGCCATGAATCAGCGACGAATAGTTGTTGATGAAGTCGATGCGTTCAATGCCGTCGACATCCCACACCCGGCTGCCGAGCGCGCGTTCGGCATAGATCGGGTAGGGCGGAAAGAAGACGGTCGTGCGAGAGTTGCCGCCCGGCATCACGCGCAGGGCGCGTTCATAAAGTTCGGCGGAGTGCGATTTGCTGTCGGGATACGGCACGGCCTTGCTGGCTGTGCGCGCGAGTTCCTGTGCTGCCTGCGTCATCGTCGGCCCCGATTGTTGTCATCAATATAAACACTGTTTATATTCCCGCATGACATGACCGTCAACGCGCCTTTTCCCGGTAACAACGATGGATCAAATACCCGCCGAGCGTCTTGCGCAAAATCTCCTGCCGATCACGCGAATCGCAGGTGAGGACGTTCGCTGGACCATGGCCGAGCGCCAAGCGCATTACGGCTGCCCCGCGGTTGGGGTTGCGGTGATCGAAGACGGCGAGCTTGCCTGGTCGGCGGGCTACGGTGTCATCGAGGACGGCAAATCTCAAAGAGTCGACGCGGATACGATGTTTTCGGGCGCGTCGATCAGCAAGCCGGTCGCCGCCGTTCTGGCATTGCAGTTGGTCGAACGAGAAGTCTTCGATCTCGATACCGATGTGAATCGATACTTGAAGTCCTGGCAGATTCCGCAAAACGAGTTCACGGGTCAGTCACCGGTTACGCTGCGTTGGCTCTTGTCGCACAAGGCGGGAACCACGATTCACGGTTTCGGACGTTTTCCGGCCGACAAGCCGCTACCATTGGCACTCGACATTTTGAAGGGCCGCGTCGCCTTCATGAACGGCGAAACCCATGGCGTGAAAGTCGACAAAGTGCCCGGAGGGACCACCCGATATTCGGGCGGCGGCACGACCGTTGTCGAACAATTGCTGGAAGACACGACGGGAAAACGTTTTCATCTACTTGCGCGCGAGAATGTCTTTGAACCGCTGGGCATGACAAGGTCAACGTTTGAGATGCCGCTGCCTCAGAGATTCCATCGAAATACTGCGGTCGGTCATGAGAACGGAAAACCTTTGACAGAGAAGTTTGCTTGCGTCCCTTCGATCGCTGCAGGTGTGATTTATTGCACACCAGCCGACTACGCGCGCTTCATGATCGCGTGCCGTGATGCCTATCTGGGCCAAAGCACGAAAATTCTCGGCCGGAAGATCGCCATTGAGATGATGACGATTCAGGGCGGAAGCGGTGAATTCGGGCTTGGCTGGGAGATTCTGGGGAGTAGTCCCAACCGCCGTTTTGGCCACGGTGGCTCGAACGACGGCTACCAATGCGAGTCGACTTGTTATCTACGAGACGGCAAGGGCGCCGTGGTGATGACGAATGCGGACTCAGGACTGATTTTCTATTGGGAAGTGTTCAATGCGATCGCCGACCTGTACGCCTGGGATGGATTCATGTTGCCGCCCAAGCATGTACAGAAAATACCGGAAGCGGAGTTTCATCGGTTTACGGGGGACTATGAGATCATCTCGGGCGTCGATGCTCCCGGAATGAAAATATGGACCGAAGACGGCGTTCTCAAAAGTCAGATTACTGGCATGCGCGGCGGTCCACGCGAAATCATGATGGATGAGCATGGTCGCTTCTTTAATCGCGTTGGACCGTATGAAACCGAAGTCATTTATGACGAGAACAAGATTGCCCAGGAACTGGTTGTGCTGCGCGACGGAACGAGTGAGATTATGCGGGCGCGCCGTCGCGCGGGCTGATACCAAGGAACAGCGGATGCACTTAGCTCGATTTCCGCGCATCAGACTTGCGCACCTGCCGACTCCCCTAGAACCATTGGAACGGCTTTCCGAGCATCTCGATGGACCGCGCCTCTGGATAAAGCGCGACGATTGCACCGGCCTCTCGAGCGGCGGCAACAAGACTCGCAAGCTTGAATTTCTGTTGGCAGACGCTCTCAGTCAACGCGCCGATACCGTCATCACGCAAGGCGCAACGCAATCGAACCACGCACGTCAGACTGCCGCCGGGGCGGCCAAGCTTGGCCTTGAATGCCACGTCCTGCTCGAAAATCGCACTGGCTTTGAGAATCGCGACTACACACTGAACGGAAATGTCCTGCTCGATCGACTGCATGGCGCAGTTGTTTCCAGGCGCCCGGCTGGAGCAGACATGAACGGCGAGATGGAAGAGCTCGCCACCGCGTTGCGTGCCAAGGGCAAGCGTCCCTATGTCATTCCCGGCGGCGGCTCCAATCCGATCGGCGCGCTTGGTTATGCCAATTGTGCGTTGGAGCTCGTGGCACAAGCTAACGAAATGGGGCTACGGATCGATCACATCGTTCAGGCGACAGGCAGCACGGGAACCCAGGCCGGTCTCGTTGCCGGTCTTTGTGCGATCCATGCCGACATTCCCGTGCTTGGGATTTCGGTGCGCGCGCCGAAGGACAGACAGGAGGAGGCCGTATTCGCGCTCGCCAAGGCGACGGCAGAGCACATCGGTGCAAGAGGCGTGGTCCGCCGCGAGCACGTGGTCGCCAATTCGGACTATGTCGGCCAAGGCTATGGCCTACCCACCGAGGGCATGGCAGAAGCCGTGAAGATGCTTGCGCGCTTGGAAGGTATTCTGCTCGATCCGGTCTACACCGGAAAAGCCATGGCCGGCATGATCGATCTGGCGCGCAAGGGGCACTTCAAGAAGGACGCAAACCTCGTGTTCCTTCACACCGGCGGCTCGGCGGGTCTGTTCGGTTATCCCGATTCGTTTGCGCTCCCTGCAGAGTCATGACGAGCCCCGAGAAGGTCGTTGGCGTCATCGGAGGTATGGGACCCGAGGCAACGGTCGAATTCTTGCGGCGGCTCGTTGCGGCCACGCCAGCAGAGGATGACGCCGATCATCTGCACGTCATCGTCGACAACAATCCGAAGGTTCCTTCTCGTATCAAGGCACTGATAGAGGGCAACGGCACGGATCCGACACCGGCACTGGTGGGAATGGCGCGGAAGCTCGAGGGGGCCGGAGCCGATTTTCTCGTCGTTCCGTGCAACACCGCCCATCACTATTTGCCGGCGATCCGCAAAGCGATCCGCATCCCCGTCCTTGACGTTGTCGACTTAGCGATTGCGAAGCTCCGCGCGCTTGAGCCGAAACCATCGCGAATCGGAGTTCTCGCCTCACCGGCTGTTCGTCTGATCGGCCTGTTCGCGAGCCGGCTCTCGGCTACCGGATACAAAGTGATGTTTCCGAACGAGGAGGATGAAGCCAAACTGTTCGCAATCATAAAGTCGCTGAAAGCCGGACGCGTCGGCGACACCCACCAGCGCTCATATGACGCCATCGCGCGCCGCCTCAGCGAAGACGGCGCAGATGCCATGCTGGTAGCCTGCACCGAGCTGTCACTGTTGTCCGCGCCCCAGAATTGCGGACCCCTCTTCGATACCCTGGATCTGCTGGTCGAGGCGACCATAAGAACTGCGCGTGGCTAACCCCAGAGTGCGCCGTCAAATGCAAAGAGTTCGCCGTTTCTCGTGACCATACCGCCGGCGCGGTCCTCGAACAGCAGCTCCTGGCTATCGATATCGCGCCAGTCGCAGAGACTGCCCACGACATAGGCGGGCGCATTGCCGAGAGACGTCGCGCCATTGCAACCCATCATCAGTCCCATGCCCAGTCCACGCGCTTCGCGTGCCAGCGACAGCGCCTCGGTCAATCCGCCCGATTTGTCGAGCTTGATGTTGATCGCGTCATAACGCTCGGCCAGCCGTGACAGCCCATCGCGTGTGGCGCAACTTTCATCGGCACAGAGTGGGACCGGACAGTCATAGTCCATGAGCTTTGCGTCCCGCTCGTGATGCAATGGCTGTTCGATGAGGACCACGTTCAGCGACTTTAGTCGCGGAGCCAAAGTGCTTAGCTGCTCCATCGACCAGGCCTCGTTGGCATCGACGATGAAGCGGGCGCCCGGAGTGACGGACGAAATCGCGCCGATGCGATCCAAAATGTCTTTCGCATCCGACTTGATCTTCAAGAGCCGGTAGCCTTTGGAAATTGCGGCTCGCGCGTCGGCACACATCTTTTGCGTGGGGTTGATGCCGATCGTGATATCGACTTCAATTTTTGCCGGGCGTTGAATGCCGGTCAGCTCCCAGATCGACGTTGCCGCCCTTTTGCACTCCAGGTCCCAGAAGGCTGCGTCCACTCCGTTCCGGGCCGAGCACACCGGCATCACGCGGTTCAGTTCTTCGTGCGACGTAATGGCTGAAATGCGGTCTTTGATTTCTCGCAACTGAGCTGCAACCCCGTCCCGGGTCTCGTTCTTCAGAGACTGAAGTCCGCATTCACCGCGCCCGATGTGCGACCCGTCGCTGATCTGAACAAGGAATAGTGGCGCGAACTCGCGGGTCTCTCGAGCGAATTCGAACGTTTGCCGGTACGGCCATTCCTGATAGGCGAACATCAACTTGAGCGACATCAGGGAATCTCACGAATGAGTTCTGACGTCAGCTGCAATCCCTGAGACAGTGTGTCGGTCGGGGCCCCGATTCCGAACCGCAAGTAGCCGTCCATGCCGAACCAGTCGCCGGCGACGACGAAAACGCTTTTTTCGCGGCGCAACCTTTCGACCAGCGCCGTCGAATTCATCTTGAGGGCATAGCGAACAAAAGCCATTCCACTCGCCTTTGGCGCAACGAAACGAAAAAGGTTGCCATGTTGCGCCAGCCAGTGGTCGAAGACGGTCAGATTGCGCCGAAGAAGTTCTCGACCGCTATTCAGGATTTTTGCCCGGCGCTCGGGCTCCATGACCTTTGCCGCCACGTACTGGCTGAGGATCGACGTGCTGATGGTGGTGTAGTCATGGCGATGCCAGCAGGACGCAATCACGCTTTTCGGCCCCGCTATCCAACCGATCCTGAGGCCTGGAAGCGCCATCGCCTTGGAAAGACCGGAGCATACAATCGCGCTCTCGTAGATCTCCGCGAAGCTGAGGCACTCCGTTCCGTCAAATTCCGAACCTCGGTAGATCTCGTCGGACAAGATGTAGGAACCGTATTCGCGTGCCAACGCGGCAATCGCCTCCATCGTTGCGCGATCGAGCACGGCGCCGGTTGGATTGTTCGGGTTGCAGACGACGATCATCTTTGTGCGAGCCGACAAGGCCTTTCGTAGTTCGTCCAGGTCGGGCGCCCAGCCCAAGTCCTCGCGCAGGTGAAAAGGCTTCACCACAGCGCCAAAGGCGCGCAGAACACCCCATACGAGCATGTAATTCGGCAGCATCACGACGACTTCGTCGCCCGGCTCGATCAGCGACCATATAACCGCGAAATTCGCCTCCGCAGAACCATTCGTGATCAGAACATTTTCGTCGTTAAACCCACGACCATAGTGTTGCGCAATCGCGCCGCGCAGCACCGGATTGCCATTGGTGAAGCCGTAGCCGAGGGACAACTCAGTCAGTTCCCCGAGCTCGGCGGCGCTCAGCACGTCCTTCAACGACAGTGGGTGAATTCCGCTTTCGGTTAGGTTGAATTGCACCAAGTTTTCGTAGAGCGACTGGTTGCGCTCCAGAAGAAAGGGTTCAATTTTCATGAAACGTCCCGTTCGCTCCGTATGGCCCAGAAAACTGCCTGAGCAATATTGATGTCTTGGACCGCCACGCCGGTGAGATCTGCGATCGTAATCTGGTTCGCATTCTGTCTGCCCGGACTCGCGCCTGTGATTATGGCACCCAACTCCACCAGTCGATCTTGCGATGTCGTGCCGCGCGCAAGCGCATGATGAATGTCACCGCGCGACATGCATTGGGTAATGCTGTCTGCCGCGATGATGTCTGCTTTGGCAAAAAGTTCCGGATCGATTTCATTCTTGTGCGGAGTATCTGCTCCGACTGCGGTGATGTGTGTGCCGGGGCGCACGCTCGCCGACATCAAAAGGGGTTCGGACGCCGGTGTTGCGGTAACGATCAAATTTGCTCGCGCTGCGACCTCGTCAGGCGTGGCTACCGAAGCGGCGTCATAGCCATCGTCCCTGAGAACACGACAGAACGCCTCAACCGCCGTCTCACTACGACCGAAGGCTCTTACGCATCTGCACGGCGTGACCAATTTCAGATATTTCACTTGCTCACGCGCCTGGACGCCGGTGCCGATGACCCCGATCGCTTCGATTTTCGGAGGGGCAAGATACTTGGCCGCAATGGCGCCCGCGATCGCGGTTCGAATGTCCGTCAGGTGTCCCTCATCGAGCAACACAGCGACAGGCGCGCCGGTTCGGCTGTCGAAGAGCAGGAAAAGGCCGTTTGGAGCATCAAGACCATGCGCGGGGTTGTCATAGAACCCGGTCGCGACCTTGATCGTGAATGTGGAATCGCCCTGGATGTAGCCGTACTTGATATGGACCTCGCCGCACGGAAATAAGAGCTCTCCAACCGGTGGCACGATCGCCTCACCGCGCGAGTAGGCGACAAACCCGGCCTCGATCTCGCGCATCAGATCCAAACGCGGCAGGACTCTGGAGATTTCCTTCCAGCCGATGATCGCCGTCATACCCGTCGCCTCGCGCTCGCATGAATATTAACATCGTTCATATTGGGTGCAAGCGGAGGAATCAGACCGTTCGAGCTCCAATGATCCTTTATCACCTTTGCTTTTAAGTCGTCGCGTCGTGTGGGCAGGTGAATATCAGAACGGGCAGGCTCTGTGAGGGGGACCGCTGTGAGCGACGGCGCAGCAATCTGGCTACCATCACGCCTGGAACACCGCGCCTTTGCCGTCTCCTGATTGGCGTGGGTCGTCGGCGACATGCGGGCCCTTCGCGGCGGCTAGAACGCTGACGCGGCGCTGGAGGAGGACGACCCGGAGCCGTCATTTCTTTCACTATAAGCTGAGGTCTAGACAGGGGCTGACCTGGGCTCAAAAGTGCGCCTAGTATACCGCACCTCTCGGGCGAACCCACCTCGCATGCAACGCAAACTGGCCGCAATTCTGTCCGCTGACGTGGTCGGCTACAGCGGGCTCATGGAAGCCGATGAAGCGGGGACGATGGAGCGGTTGAGGGCCAATCGCGTTGCCATTTTCGACCCCCATGTCGCCATCCACGGCGGACGCGTTTTCAAGCTTATGGGTGACGGGGCGCTGGTCGAGTTCCCGAGTGTTATCGCCGCTGTTCTTTGTGCGTTGGCAATACAGGAGGCGACCGAGCAGGCCGCTTCTGGACTTTCCGATGCCAAACGCATCCTCTACCGCATCGGCATCAATCTCGGCGAGGTTATTGTCGAGGGCGACGATATCTACGGCGATGGCGTGAACGTCGCCGCACGTCTGCAGACGCTGGCTCCCGTCGGTGGTGTCGCTCTCGCCCGTATTGTCAAGGATCAGGTCGAAGGCAAGGCTCCTTGCTCGTTCGAGGACATGGGCGAGCATACGGTCAAGAATATCGAGCGCCCTGTGCGCGTGTTCACGGTCCGCGCCCTGGCACCTAGCGAGAGCCAAACACAAAAGGTCGGCGCGCCGCAAAAACTTTCGATCTGCGTGCTGCCGTTCGCCAATATGAGTGGCGATGCTGAGCAAGAGTATTTTTCCGACGGCATCAGTGAAGACATCATCACCGATCTGAGTAAGGTGTCTGCGCTGCGCGTCGTCTCTCGCAATACCGCCTTCACCTTCAAGGGCAAACATGTCGAGCTGCTACAGGTGGCGCGACAGTTGAAGGTCAGCCATGTGCTGGAAGGCAGCGTGCGCAAGGCAGCCGGCCGGGTTCGCATCACCGCACAGCTGATTGACGGTTCTGCCGACGGTCATATTTGGGCGGAACGCTATGACCGCGACCTCAATGACATCTTCGCGCTGCAGGACGAAATTTCCGAAGCCATCGTCAAAGCGCTCAAGCTGAAGTTGCTGCCCGAGGAAAAGCAGGCAATCGAGCAACGCGGTACCGACAACGCCGAGGCATATAATCTCTATCTGATGGCGAAACAGACCTATGCCAGCGGTTATGAAGGCGATGCAAGGCGAAATGAAACAGTGATTCGGCTGTGCAAGCGCGCGACCGAAATCGATCCTGATTACGCCAGCGCCTGGGCCCTCATGGCACTCGGGGAAATGCTGCTACGCCTTGCCCAGGGACGAAGTGGCGATGGCGGAGTGGCGGCCGCGGACCGCGCGCTCGCTCTCAACCCTGGTCTCGCAGAGGCCCATGCGGTGAAGGCGAGGATATTTGCCGAAGACGGTCGACACGAAGAAGCGTTTGCCGAGACCGCAATCGCACTCCGCCTTGATCCTGAGTCCTACGAGGTTAATAAATCTGCAGGGATTCTCAGCTTTCGACAACGTCGACTCCAGGACGCCGCACGCTTTTGGGAAAAATCGATGGCCCTCGTGGCGACCGATATCAATTCGGCTTCGATGCTGGTCACCTGTTACAACGCGTTGGGAGACTCCCAGGCGGCCCGACGCGTCGCCCAAATCGCACTTTCGCGTGCCGAAAAGATTCTCACATCGGATCAGAACAATGGCGAGGCCATCGGATACGGGGCCAGCGCTCTTGCCGCTCTTGGACAAGGCCAACGCGCCAAGGATTGGATGAACCGCGGCCTGCTAATCGATCCGGACAACACGAATATGCGCTACAATTTTGCCTGTGATCTCGCCGCGTTTTTGAACGATTCGGATGGCGCGATCGCACTTCTCGAGCCGGTTTTCGCAACTATGGCGAAGGGATTCCTAAACCATGCCAAGGTCGATCCGGATCTGGATTCTCTGCGCGCAGATCCGCGTTTCAACGCCTTGATCGAGGCCGCCGAAGTGCGACTGGCGGCGACAGCACGCAATACACAGCAGTCCTAGCATCCGGCTCGCCCGACGATAGACGAACTGCTCAACTCGTCGAAAAATCTATTTACGACGGCGCAATAGGTCCTTTTCCGGAAATGGCACTTCTTTCGTGGCTCGGTGACGTAGACGAAAACCTTAGTGCCACGGGTTTGTCTGGATTTTCGCACTTATTGGCATCGCTTCAAAGCGTGCTCGTTGGGATGTCTGACGCCGCGGGTTTCAGTTTCGATTCGAACGATTTTGATCAGCTGTTGACGGTTGTGTGCGATAGGCCGCCAGAAATACGCGCACGGCGTCGGCGGCGTGGCGACGAAGCGCCCGCCGCTTTGGAATTCCGGCGTCACCGAGCAGCATAGCCCGGTTCAATGGCTCCGACATCACCAGCCAATTGAAGTGGGATGCAGCAGCTGCCGCATCGTCAATCGCTAGCCAACCACGATCAGCCACGCGTCGGAACGCCGTCGCCATCGCCGCCATCGCCCGCTGTGGCCCACTTTCGTAGAGGGCCCTGCCCAATTCCGGGAAACGGTCTGCCTCGCCGATCACGACGCGGCGCAGCTGCATGAGCCTCGGCGTGAGGACGACGCTGAGCTGCCGATACGCATACTCCTCGAGGAAGGCGCCCAGATCTTCGCCGTGCGCCAGCTCTGGAATCACGCCGTGCACGACGTCGCTGGCGTCGTTGGTCAAACCGGTCACTATTTCGATGAACAGCGCCTCCTTGCTGGCGAATTGCTTGTAGATCGTCTGCTTCGAAACATCGGCGAGAAGCGCAATCTCATCCATGCTGGAGCCGAGATAGCCGCTCCTCAGAAAGACCGTGGTGGCGGCATCAAGGATCGCCCTGCGCTTTCGCGCCGTGCGTCCGCCGCCCGCGTTCGCGAGACTGTCTTTCGTGTCAGCTTCCTCGGCCATGAGCAACGCACTTCGAATCTCTCGATTGACATTACCACACTGGCCAGTCTAGTTTAATAGACTGGACGGTATAGTTTGATGGAGGGTACTTATGCACATCCAATTTGCGGAGCTGGCGGTGCGCGATCAGGAACGGGCGAAGCGGTTCTACGTCAACCATTTCGGCTGTGAGGTCGCGGCGGACACCCCGACGGCGAGCGACGGCTGGCGATGGATCGAGCTCAAGTTCGCCGGCGCTAAGACCACGCTGCATCTCGTCCGCCGAACGGAGGAAGGTGCGTCTGACGCGCCCCTACTTGTTCTGGTCGACGATGACGTGGCCGTGACCATCGAAAGGCTACGATCAAGGCATGTCGAGATTCTCAAGGAGCCCCATCAACCGCCCTGGCAACCAACACGAACGATGGCCGAATTCCGTGACAGCGAGGGCAATCGCATGGTCGTCAGCAGCCGATGACCCGAAAGGCCTGTTTCTCTGCGTCCTGCGCCTGCGGTCAGGTGACGCTCGAAGCGATAGGCGCTCCCATTCTGGGCGTCGTCTGCTATTGCGAAAGTTGCCGGTTGGCCGGTCGCCAATTCGAGCAAGTGCCAGGCGCACCCTCGGTTCTCACTGCGGGCGGCGGCACCAACTACAGCCTCTATCGCAAGGACCGGGTGAAGATCACGCGCGGAGGGGGCCATCTGCAGGAGCGTCGTCTCACGGCGGCGTCCGCGACCCGACGCGTCGTGGCGACCTGCTGCAACGCGCCGATGTTCCTGGACTTCACCAGCGGACATTGGCTGACGCTATATCGCGACCGGTTGCCGGACGATGCCCCGCCGCTCGAAATGGGTGTGATGGCCAAGGGCCGACCCGCCGGCGACGCGCTCCCGGATGGGATTCCGATCTATCCGACGCACCCTGCGAGGTTCATGGTCAAGCTACTGGCTGCATGGAGTGCAATGGGCTTTCGGCGGCCCAAGGTAGCTTGGTGATTGGTGCATCTAGCCTCTCCGTATGGCGGTGGTTTTCTCGTTTGGTCCAAGGTAATGGCGAAAAAATTCCATGTATCGTCGCCAAAAATCATGGAGTCCTGCCCCGGTAAAGACATGACCTTCGTGCGGGTAGCGCAAAAGTGTTACGTCGGCCCCGGCAAAACGCAGCGCGTTGTACATTTCGATTGCACCGAGAAGAAATTGGCCGTCTTCGTCGCCGACGGCAATCAGCATCGGGGTCTTCACCTGGTTCGCACGAGTTACAGCCGATAGCCTCACGTAAGCAAGCGGATCATCCCACAGTTTCGTGCCGGCGAGATTGGCAACAAGGCCCCAACTCCCGGTTTGCAGCAACGCGCTTCCCATCCAATTCGGCAATACCGGCGCCACGACGACTGCGCACTTGAAGCGGCCAGTCTGCGTGACCAGATAGTCTGCCACGCCACCACCATTGCTGTGCCCGTAGACGCACATCTTCTCGGGATCTGCATAGCCGCGTCGAACAACGTCGGCCACTCCGCTCATGACATCGTTGAATGTCACATTCCACCCATCCGGCCCGCGCGCCCTTTGGCATTGCGCAACAGAACCGGAGCAGTTTACCCACTCGTGAGGAGCACGCGGTTCCGGTTTGAACACGATGTACCCCGCGGCGGCCCAGGTTTGATTGCCGCTCATGGGCGCCATCCAGTTTCCTTCGTAGACGCCTGGATAGACATCGACGATCATGGGATATCTCGTTCCTTTGCGATAATTCGGCGGAAGGAGCAGGGCGCCCTGATGCGTCTCACCGCTCTGATCGCGCCAAGAAATGGTTTCAGATCGCCCCAACGCCAGCCGCTCATCCGAGAGTTCGATATCCAGAAGCTTCTTCGGAGAAGAAGGTCCGGAGCTTTTTATCCATAGACCCGGTCCGGACGCTCCTTCGATCCAGGCGATTGCTGCGTTCTGCGCCTGCGCCCAAACGCCAGGAGGTTTGGAGGCTGGCGCGATCGACCGCACGTCTGTGATGCCAGGCGTCGGCGTCGCCGCCAAATCCTCTTCGACGTAGGAAACGATGAAGCCGCCGGAGCGATCCCAGTCAAACTTGTCGGCAGGTCCATCAAGTGGGTAGCTCCGCACGAGGCTGCCATTGCTTGCCAGGCAAACGCGAATAGTCGGGCGTCCGCTCAGTGTGGGACTCGCAAGATAGGCGAGCTCACGACCATCGGCCGACCAAATCGGCTGAGACTTTATTTCCGGACCGCCGGCAAAGATGCGTCGCTGGCCCGTGCTCACGTCCAAAATGGCGATGTCGCCTTCTGTCGCCGAAAGGATGTCTGCTTGCGGCCCGATCCGCGCGAACGCGATGGACCGCCCGTCCGGCGACCAGGCCGGATTGTAATTTGTGGCACGGTCATTGGTCACTTGCCGGACATGCGACGTCGTCACCTCAGCGATGAACAGTTCGCTGTAGACGGGCGCAGCGGCCTCGCTGGGTCTGAAGGAAAGGCTTCGACCGTCCAGCGCTTGCGGGACTCCGCCCATCCCAGGTCCCGGGTGAAGAAAAATGCCGGACAAGGTAAGTTGGGGATCGCTCGTCGTCGTGAGGATTAAGGGCTTGTCGTTTCCATTTTGATCGAGCGATGGCATTGCGACGCGAGATGCAAAAACGATCCGCGAACCATCCGGTGACCAGCTGAAGTGAAAGGCGTCGGAGATATATCCGACGAGCCGGGTTGCAATGTCGGGATCGACACCACCAGGAAGGTTTGTGAGCTGCTGAAACTGCGCTGTTGTCCGATGCCACATCCAGATCTGAATTGTACCTGAGCGGTTTGAATAGAACGCAAGCTCCGTCCCTTGCGGCGACCACTTCGGATTGAGCCCTTCGCCCAGGTCAGACAAGATCGCACCGCTACTGGCATCGACCACGCGCAATCTGAGCCCGCGTTCGACAGCGATGGCGCGAGCATCGGGTGAGAGATCGATTGTCGCCAACACAACAGCTTGGCCCAATCGGACACCATCCAGATCGTCCAGTCCTACAGGTCGCGGTGCGGCCGTGACACAGACAGAGGCAGTTGCAGTGACCAGCGCCAGTGTGAGGATCGCAGCTTGACATCGCTTGCGAGCACCCGCCAGGACGTCCACTGGCCGATGCCTCACTTTGGCTCACCACTGTTTCGTGAGTTGAAGCGATATGACACGGCCCCACACATTGGCGTTCGCGCCGTCGAATGTCAGGCCCGGCGTCAACACAGGTTGTGGACTCGCGACAAAGGGCGGGTTTGTATCCGCAACGTTGGTAACGCTCAGGGTCACTGCAGTTTCTCTAAGATAGCTAGCAGACTCGGCATCAAATCTGTAGTCCGCACTGAGATCGAACGTCAGCCAAGATGAGATGGGCGTAGCCGGCGCACTGCGGTTGTCGTGATACGAGTTGACGTAATTCACGAAGACACCGAAGTCGAAATTGCCGTGCCTAAGGATACCCTGCGCCCGGAGCTTGAGGTCGACCGGGTTGTATTGCGTATTCAAGATGCTGGCGATTGGCGTCGCTGGGGCCACCTTCTCGCGGAGATTGAAGATGTAGGTGCCATCTATGCCCGTGTTGAGCGTCCCGATCGGCAGGTCAGCCTCGTAGTCGACCTTAAAGTCGAGGCCGTCGGTATGGACGAAAGCCAGGTTTGCCGAACGAGAATCAATCACGGCTCCGATCGTTGCTGGGTCGACGCCGCCGGGTATGCCGGTGAAATCATCAAACTCTTGGGTGTTAGCGATTAGAGCCTGTACCTCGGCGAGAGGAGGATTAAGCTGCAAGAGCGGGCCAAACGACTGTGCATTCGCGAGCGCATTAAAGAGATCGAGTCCAGCCGTTTGGGCTGTTGTGATTAGCCCTTTGAAGCGAATTCGATAATAGGTCGCGCTTAGGCGAAGGCCTGATAGTGAATCCGGACTGAAGTCCAGACCTGCGGTCCAGTTCGTTGCGGTCTCTGGTTTTAGCTTGGGATTGCCGCCGAACACGATGAGCGTGTTGATGATCCCGCTTGTCGCCGGATCGAACTCCTGCAAAGCCACTACCTGAAATGGAATTGGATTGAGATCGTTCAGAAGCGGCGCCCGGAATGACGTTCCATAGGTCCCCCTAAACTTGAGCTCGTGCATGGGTCGCCAGACGAGTCCCAGCTTCGGGTTGTTGGTCGAGCCGAAATCGCTGTAATGCTCGAACCGATCCGCAAGATCGGCCTCCAGCATATTGAGTGTCGAGCCAGCTTGCGGTCCTAGGATCGGCACGCTGACCTCGACAAATCCAGCCTCCACATTACGGTTCGGCGCAAATACTGAGCCTAAGAGGAGGTCTCTCGAATTGAATGTTTCGTGGCGAAATTGTCCGCCGAGGGCGAAGAGAACCGGACCCGAGGGCAGGGAGAACAGCGGACCGTCGATCTTTGCATCTACGGACGTGACAGTCGTCGCCGTGTGTACGTGACTTATGAGAAAGCCAAGAAAATTGTTCGTGCGGTTTGTTTCATTAGCGCTGTAGGTGGAACTGATTTCGAGTTGCAGATCGTCGGGAAGATCCACGCGGCCCCCGGCCGTGCCGCCAAAATTGGACGTCGATACATTCCCATGCTGGTCGCCAAAACCAACGAAGTTGACATCTGAAGACGATGATCGATGCGACCAACTGCCCTCGCCAAAGACTTCGACGCCGGTGTCGATTGTCTGATTGAAAGTCGCGAACAACGAATTTCGGTTTTGTGACGGAACGAGCGTGAAGGGATCAGCACCAACTCGGGAAAAGCTTCGATCCCGACCAAAGATCGGAGCACGCGAATTGTATTCATAGCTCAGCAAAGCAGAGCCGCCGGTCCATGCATGTCCGAACGTCTGACCAAAAGTCTCTTCCTGCCCACCACCGTCGGAGGTCACGCCGAAGCGGGCGCGAGTCTCGGCGCCGTCAAAATCGTGGCGCAGAACGAAGTTCACGACACCGCCCACGGCGTCCGACCCATAAATCGCCGTGGCGCCATCGGGAAGAACATCGAGCCTTGAGATCGCGCTGAGCGGAATCATAGAAACGTCGGCGAAGTTTCCGTTCTCATTGGCCGGCGCTATGCGGTGCCCGTCGACTAACACCAACGTGGCATCGCTGCCCAGGCCTCTCAGGTTGACGCCTGTGCCGGCTACTGCATTGACCGCGTTGCCTCCGCCAAGAAGCGACCCCACCGTTTCATCGGACGCGCCACCATTGAAGTTTTCCGGAAGGCGTCTGACGAACTGGCTCACGCTCCCTAAACCGGTAAAGTCGATCTGGTCCTTGGTATAGGTGTCGAGCGGGGACGCCGCATTGGTCACGCCGCGAATGTTGGTGCCCGTCACAACAACAGTTTCGATGTTGGGAATGTTCGCCGCCTCTCTAGTTGAGGCGGCTTCGACGTTTTTTGATCGGACCTTCAACATGATCGTTGAGCCCGTATCAGACGCGACTTCTATATTCGTTCCTGCCAGCAGTTCGGACAGGGCTACGTGGAGATCAAGGCTGCCTTTGACTGCATGGGTTCGCACGCCATCGAGTTGATCGGCTGGGGCGACGATCTGGATTCCGGCCTGGCGCGCGAACTCCGGAATGGAGTTGACCGCTACATCCGCTGATACGTCAAAGGTGCGCGTCTGCGCGAACGCCGCGGTTGCGCTCAATAGGGCCGATAGCGCCACACCACACAGCAATCCGAATCGCTTGTTCCAAAACATCATAGCGCCCCCTTTTTGGACTCCCCTTAAATCCGTCATAGAAGGAGACAAGAAAGGGCCACCTATTCCCTACGATGACGTGGCGAACTAGTCGCGCGATATTCGAACTTCGTCGTCGATGACTTGGACATGCAAGTCAAATGACACCGCGACTGCGCGCGAGAATCCGATGGGGTCGCCCGCCTGGAAGAGCCCCGTAATCTTTTCCCGCCCAATCGCCGGATCATCGATTCGAATATGAATGTCGCTGTAGCGCGAGAACTCCTCGGCTGCGGCTGCCAGTGTCTCGCCATGAAAGGCGATCTGCCCATGCTTCCAGGCGAGCGCGCGCTCCACCTCAGCCAGTTGCACCGGCTTGGCCTCGATGGGCGCGTCCGGTGGCGCCATGGCTTGGGTGTCTTTGACAATTCGTAGAACCGGCGCCACCGGATCGTTGGGTCGGCTAACCTCGACCACGCCTTCGCGCACCAGCACGAGAACCGGTCGGGCAGATAGCAGGCGCACGGAAAAGCTCGTGCCGATCGCTCGAACCGCGGTGTCGCCTGCGTGCACCACGAAGGGCCGTGCCTTATTCTTAGCGACGTCGAACAGCGCCTCACCCCTGACCAAGTCGATGTCACGGCGTTGATCCGAGTAACGGACCACCACCTCGGAGTCAGTATTGAGACTGATGACCGAACCGTCGCCGAGCGGCAAAACCTGTATCTCGCCGACTCTCGTCGCATAGCGTCCCGCGCGGAAGTAGCGCGCCACAAAGGGGCTAGCGACCATCAAGCTCGCGACACCGGCGGCTATGGTGCCGCCGAGCACCACACGTCGGCGTGTCAAGCGAGGACTCCAGACGTCCGCTCGCAATTCATGTGACGCCGCGATTGGCGTTAGATGGGCACTGGCTTGGGCAAAAGCGCCGAAGTGGCGCACATCCGCCGCCAGCCAGGCGTCGAGGGCCATCTGTTCGTCTTGGGTTAGCAGTGACGCATCGACCTTCGCCGCCCACTCGGACGCGGTGTCGTACACGTGCTGGCTGGATTGTCTTTCCGTCATTGGCGCCGGCGCTCCCGAATGACCTTCCCCCTCGCCCCATGAGACAGTTCAGAACTCCTTTTCCCCCCGCGCCCGAAAGCCCGAATTAGGCACCGCACACCCTGGGCCATGTATTTTTCGACCGTCTTCTCGCTGATCCCCAGACGCGCTGCGACCTCCTTCTGAGAAAAACCATCAACCCGCCGCAGCAGAAAGGCCTGCCGACAGCGAGGCGGAAGCTCGGATAGCGCGGCGTAGATCTGGTGAATGTCATCGCGCATGCCGACGCGTTCCTCCGGCGTCACCTCGTCCCATGCGCCCAACTTGTTGTCATCAAAATCGCTGATCGGCATCATTGGAACGATGCGGGCATGGCGGAGTTGATTGGCGAGTATCGAGAATGCCACCTGTGTCGCGTATTGCCGGGGATTTCGAATCTTATCGACCGACTCGAGCGCCGCGATGCGGGCGTACATCTCCTGGATGATGTCGTCGACATCGAGATCGTAACACCGGCGCGAGAGCCACGCGCGGATGCCGCGTTCGTTCGGAACGATGTTCTGGGCCAGCCAGCGCGCCCTTTCGCTTGGCAACCTATGCATGCGCTAATGAGAGCCAAGACTTCTGCCTAATACAAGGCGATGACGTTCGAAAACATTAGAATACTTCGGGCGAGAATGAATATTTGAAGATGCGTAGGGATTCTTCTCTATGGATTGTCTCCCAATTATGTTCGAACAAGAAGCTGTACTCTAGCGCAGCAGCCCGAGACCACGATCCCGAGGCGCCGCGTATTAGCGAACTCTTCATATCGCGAAGGAAGTGCAATGAACCATGGAGACGCACCCAACCAATCGGTCGATCTCGACCGGACGTGCATGCACGGGCAAGGATTTCGGTTCAAAGTTCTAGCAATACCCTACGACGCGGTTTGTCTGGAATCCCCATCGAAAGTTAGACGCTCGATCACACGCGGCGAGACGATCCGGCAAGCCCAGATGGAATTCACTACGGGTTCAACGTTTCCTCCGGCAGGACGTTGGTTATCAGCACGACCGCGAACGACACCAGGCCTGCAGCCGCGAGATACAACGCCGGCGCGAGCGGGTATCCGGTGGCTCCAATGAGGACGACCGAGACCATCGGTACGGTGCCTCCGAAGCATGCCTGTGCCAAGTTTTGTCCGAACGACAAGGCCGTGCAGCGAACGTGCTTTGGCAGCGCCTCGACCATGAACGCTGGAACCGCACCAGAGATCATCGATTGCAACAGCGCAAGGATGGCTTGACCAGCCAAGATTGCGACCACCGTACCATGGCTAATGAGCAGATAGAGTGGCCAGGAGAAGAGGGCGAACCCGAGCGTCGACAAGAGCAAGACAGCCTTGGCGCCGATCCGATCTGCGAGCACGCCGGCGAAGGGCAGCATGGGAAGCTGGAGCGCCAGGCCCACGCAGTTCAGTGTGAGCGCCTCGGCATGCGAAATTCCGGTGTATTGAACCAGCCAGGTGCTGAGGTAGACGAAATTCAAGTAGAAGCCGATGCCCAAGGTAAGGATCATCCCGATGATCTTGAGAATTGTACGCCATTGCGTCTTGAAGGCGGTGACGACGGGCGCATGGCGCGCCTCCGCGATGGCTACGATCGCCGCATCCGGCGGCAAACGCCGGCGCACATAGAGGACGATTGCTGCGATCAGGAGTCCGAAGAGAAAAGCGGCACGCCATCCCCAACTGGCGACTGCGCCGGCTGGCAAGAATTCCGTAATAGCGGCGCCGACCGCCGAGCCCACCAACATCCCGCCGACAGCGCCGACAGGTGCGAAACTTCCGACGAAACCGCGTCTTGTTCGTTGCGCACCCTCGACCAGGAGGACCATGGAGGTGGTGAACTCGCCGCCGACGGCCAAACCTTGGAGAAGGCGAAGCACGACTAGGAGAATCGGAGCCGCGATGCCGATTTGTGAATGCGTCGGCAAGAGGCCGATCAACATCGTCGGCACCGCCATCATCATCACGGATGCCATCAGCGCCCGCCGGCGCCCGCTGCGATCGCCGATATGGCCGAAGATCAACGCGCCAAGCGGGCGACCGATGAATCCGACGGCGAATACGGCGAACGAAGCAAGGAGGGAGACGGTGGGATCGTGGGAGGGAAAAAATTGCTCGCCAATGATCGCCGCGAAGAAACCATACGTGCCGAAGTCGTACCACTCCATGACATTGCCGGCGAGACCGGCGATCACAATGCGCCGCTCTGCCGCGCGAATGTCCTTATTTATCGCTTCGGCGGTTCGCGCGATCTCCGCGCCGATCATGTCCAAGCCGCGAAGTTGTTCGATGCGCGAAGCTGCTTCCGTGAGCGTGGCGTGCGCCAGGATGTGATGGAACATGCCGCACGCATCCGCGAGCGCAACGAGTCCGGCATCGTGATGATCCGGAAGTTCTTCATTGAACAGCAGTTCGAGCACCCGCCGTTTACACTCCAGGCGTTCCTGGCCGTGCTCGACCGGGTATCGGCGCTCTTGCAAGACCCAGAGAAAGAGGTGGTCTTCTTGTGTCAGTATCCCGCGCTCGCAGAGTGTTCGTAGCGCTTCGCTGCGCAACTGGATCGCCCTGGGCATGAGCCGCGCGATCCACTCTTTGGGATGCAAGCGCTTGGTTTCGGCTGCGATGTCGGCCAGCAGTCCGTCCAGCATCGCCAGGCCGGTCGTAGCGGTATCGACAACCCATAAGCCTTCGTGACGGGTTTCGATTCTGCCGCGAATCTCGAGGTCCATCAGCGCCGCGCCCGCCAGTCCGCAACCAAGAGAGGTTTCTGGAATTCTGCTGAATTGTCCGCCTTCGTCCTCAAGGGCAAGCAGCAGGAACTCCTCAATCAGGCTGATCGTCATGCTTGTCTCGAGCCGGTGGCTTGACGGGGGTTTTCAACGGGTGCGGGATACAAAGATTATTGTAACACGCGAGCGAGGCCAACAGTCGAGGGCTTCAAATAAACGGAGATTCCGAAGTGAAGGAGTTTCAGTGACCATGCAAAACGTCGCCACCGGCTACGGACTCGTGGAAGCGCCGCTTTGGGACTCCGCGAAGGGCCTCTATTTCAGCGACGTTCTGAATGGCGGCGTCTATCTTTTGGACCTTGCTGGCCAAGTATCGCTCGTCATCCCCAAGCGTCGCGGTGTTGGTGGAATGGCCCTGCATGAAGCGGGCGGATTGATCGTCGGTGGACGCAACATCGCTTGGGTGGGACTGAATGGACAAGAAACCAAGATACTGCTCAGTCCTGAAGCAATTCCGGGAGCAATTGGCTTCAACGATTTCACAACCGATCGGTTGGGGCGCATCTATGTAGGATCACTCACGTATCGCGTGTTCGCAGATGAGCCAAAACCGGGCTTCCTTCATGTGATCGACCTCGACGGCAGCATGCGGACGATTTCAGACGGCATCATGCTCACCAACGGGCTTGGGTTTTCGCCGGATGGTGGCAGGCTCTATCACTCCGACGCGCGCGGTGGTCTTGTACGTGTCTATGATGTCAAGCCTGATGGTTCAGTTGGGCCCTGGCGCCAGTTCGCCACTTTGGGACCAAGCGGCGTTGCCGATGGTCTGAAGGTTGCAAGCGATGGCTCCGTGTGGGTGGCCGATGCGCGCGGCGGACGTGTCGCAGTTTTCGAGGCGAATGGAACGCACCGCACCGACTTGAAGGTGCCGCTCCCGATGGTGACGAGCCTCTGTTTTGCTGGAAACGACCTCAGTGATCTTTATGTGGTGACCGGATCCGACGGCGCCGGCCGCGAGAATTGCGGCACGGTGTTTCGTTCGCGGACAAGCGTGCCCGGACTTTCGCTGTCGCCGGCGCGCGTCGTGCTTGCGAACTCATAGGTTGAGCACCGGGGCGGCTGCGGCACAAATGCGGTTCACTTGAAAAGAGATGAGAACCGATATGCCTGAGGTGCCGCTATTTCGCTTATACCTGCTGCGAGCAATCTACGCGCTGATCGCCGCCGGGCAAGGCTCGCTTCAGCTGCCGCTCTTCCTGCATCATGGTCATTGGACATTGATGAGTGGAGTGGCACACAGCTTTCTCCTGGCACTGGCCATTTTGTCGATTGTCGGAGTGCGCTATCCGCTTCAAATGCTGCCTTTGCTGATCTACGAACTGCTGTGGAAATTGATTTGGCTGTTCGCAATTGCGCTGCCGCTCTGGCTCGCCAATCAGTTCGACGCGGACACGCGAGAGTCATTCTTTGAAATAGCGCCCATTATCGTCATCATTCCCATTATTCCATGGCGCCATGTGTTTGCCCATTTTGTGAGGGCCCCGGGAGCTCGATGGAGATGAGGCCAGCTGATGGTTGTGGACGTTACGGCGCGAGCCGGATTGACGGCAATTGTCTTCTCATGCGTTGACAGTCGCTCCTATGCGTTTGGCGTGCTTTTGTATTCGCGCTATCGCGAGCGCTACATCGAGCACCGCTTCCCGTTCGCCCAGGAGCAATCGGTGTTGGAGCCAGACCGTGGAGGCTGCCGCGTGTTGCGCACGAGGCAGGTTTAGAGACCGATAATCGATCGCGGGAGACGATCCGGCGAAACGGCGACCGAAATTCTGCGAGCGAAATATCTCCAATTCGTTGAGGCTTGGATAAGAGACACTCATCGGAACGCCCTCGGCATTCAAAGCACGTTCGAACAGGCGAAGACCAAGCCCGGCGAACGCAGCGGAGTCATAGTGAAAAACGAAGCAGTAGTTGCCTTGCGAGTCCATGCGCGGATCGCGTCGCTGTGGGCTTGTCCCCTCGATCGTGCCGAGCGCCTCGCCAAGCGCGACAGCATTTCTGTTGCGCGTGCGGTTCTGCTCGGGAAAGCGTTCGAGCTGGGCGGATAGCACGGCTCCCTGCCACTCCGTCATGCGAAGGTTCGAGCCATAACGTGGGTGATGGTAGAACCATGCTCCTGCTTCGCGTCCGCAGTTGGCGTAGCTCCAAGCCAAATCCTTCAATCGTGCGTCGTTACAGATCAGCACGCCGCCCTCGCCGGCGGTCATCAGCTTCGACGCCTGCATCGAAAAACTTCCAAAGGTCCCCCATGAGCCTGCGCCACGGGCGCGCCATACTGTTCCATGCGCATGGGCGCAGTCTTCGATGAGGTGAAGTTTTCGGCGGGAGCACAGTTCCGTAAGAGCATCCAGGTCGGCCGCGGCGCCAGCCACATGGACTGCGATGATGGCGCGGGTGCGAGCAGTGATCGCAGCCTCTGCAGCTGCCACATCGATGCAGAGTGTTTTGGGGTCAATATCAACGAGTATCGGGGCTGCATTGACCGCCATGACGGCCGATGCCGAGGCGATGAACGTCATGGCAGGGACGATCACTTCGTCGCCCAGGCCAATTTCGCAGGCAGTCAGTGCCGCTTCGAGAGTCTGTGTGCCGTTGGACATCGGCAGGCCATAGGCAGCGCCCTGAAATGCGGCGAAGTCGCGCGCAAAGTCCTTGGCCCGACGACCGTCTCCATCCCACCAGTGACCGCTTTCAAGAGTTTCGGCCAGCCCGGTGCGTTCGGCGTCGTTCCAAATCGGCCAAGAGGGATACCGACCACGGCAGATGGCCTTGCCGCCCAGGATCGCGGGATCGCTCGTCAAAATGTCAGTCATGACACCGTCCTCGAAACCAAAGGGGTCAATGGTTGGTCGTTCGCCCTGTATGCAAGCTCCACGATGCGCAGCGCAGTGAAGCCAACCTCGGCCGAACAAGCAGGCACCTGTTTCGTCTCGCAACAGTTTGCGACGTCGGCGAGCTGGGCCGCATACATCGGCACCGAGCAGTGCTCATAACCAACCGGAACCGGTGGCATATCCGGCCAGATTTTTGCGGCGCCCAATGTGCCCAAGACTTCCGTCTCGGCCTCGAGGCCGCCAAGACGTGGCTGATGCCAGCCAAACTCGACAAGCGACCGGATACCGCCTTCCCAGTCGACGATCACAAGACCGTCGTCATCTACCGGATAGTCGCCGAACATGCCTTTTCCAATGGTCGCTTGCACGCGCAACGGGACCGGATCGCCGAGGAGAAAGCGGGCGGTGTCGATGGCGTGAATTCCCATGTCGATCAAGGCGCCACCCCCGGCGAGCGTAGGTTCGGTGAACCATCCGCTCGGTCCCCACTTGGCGTGGATGCCGAAACCATGCGTGCGCACGATGCGGCCGAACTCGCCTTGTCCGATGCGCTGTCGCAACGCCATTACCTCCTCGCGATAACGCCACATATGTCCAACTGCCAGGATCCGTTCTGCCTCCTTGGCCGCTTCGATCATGGCTTTGGCGGTTTCGCCGGTCAGTGCCATCGGCTTTTCTACAAGCACGTGTTTGCCACGTGTAAGCGCGTGCATGGCCTGGGGATGATGCAAGGCGTTAGGCGTGGCGACCAGAACAAGGTCAACGTTGGGCTCGGCTACCAATGTGCGCCAATCTTCCGTCACGTGCGCGATACCATGTGTCTCTGCAAACGTTTGCGCGCGCGCAATATTGTGACCCGCCACACCGACTACTTCAATACCAGCGACTTTTGCTGCACGCGCATGCATCGAGGCCGCCCAACCATACCCCAAGAGAATCATGCGTAGGCTGGTCATGGCTTCACCCAAGAAACTTGGCGGCGTCCAAGGCTGAGCCACCGCTGATACCGACAACGCCTTCTCTGTTGTCGGCCACGGGAGCCAACGAGTCCAGATTGCTCAAATCCTGAATGGTGGAAACCGAGACAAAAGGAACTCCGGTTGCGCTTCAGGCTTGTCGTTCAGGATCGCTGAGTTGGACTTAGTCCGCTGGCTGCATGGTGCCGGTCGCGCTGTGCGGCACAGCAAAATTAACGAAATCGCAAGCGCAAGATGTTCAAATCTATCGCGCGATCCTGCGTTTTCTTTAGGTGAGAAGTATCATGGACGCTTCGGCGCCAACACGCGGTATCGTCACATTCATCCGCTTTTGGAATGACGACGAAGGTTTAGTGACACTTGAATGGGTTGGCGTTGCTGTCGCAGTCATCGTATTGGCGTTCGGCGTGATTTCAGTCATTCAAAGCCAGTTGAATACAGCGGCCGGCTCGTTTGGAAGCAAAGTCGCGAGTGCACAGAATTCCCCGAACGACCAACCTGACAACGCACGCGGGCAATGCAGTGCGCCAGGTTTGGCCATTGCAGCGAACCATGCGAATGACCACGCATCGCCTTGTCAGGCGCGATAGAAACGGCCACTGACCGCGAATGGCGCTGTCATGCGGCGCAATGATGAGGCAAGTACATCCCGCGACATCGCAGCTGACGAACGGGATGCCCGCCAGATTACTGTCGATCACTCGCACGCGGCGCGATCAAAGCCATGGTCGCGTCGAGCAAGGCTTTGACGCGACCGGGCTGGAAGCGTTCCGGCTCGATGGGAAACCACATCATCCAGCCGTCGCCCATTGCGCTCAGTTGATCGGCGAGCAGGTCGGCGGGTATGTCCTTGCGAATCGTACCCTGCCGTTGGCCTTTCGCGAGCATCGCGGTGAAGACATCGCGATAGCGGGCGTAGCGCCGCTGATAAACAGCAGCGAGCGTCGGTTCGTGGCGCGCATGGGCCAGCAACTGGAACGTCGCCACCCATTCGATAGGGCCTTTTGCGCTCAGCGAGTCGAGCCAACGCTTGAAACCCGCCCGGATATCGATGCCCCTGTCGTCACCCCGTAGCATGGTGTCGAATACATCGAACTGGTTCTCAATGACGGCCGCCATCATTTCTTCTTTGCTGACGAAGTAGTAGGTCACGGTGCCGGTCGAGCAGCCGGCGCGCTCGGCCACCTTGCGCACTGACGCTGCGGCAAACCCGTCCTGCGCAATCACCGAGATGGCGGCCTCCAGCAATTCCGTCCGCTTTTTCTCGCGGTCACCGACCGGACGTCCCGGGCCGCGGCGCGGGATGAGCGTTTTTTTGGTTTTGCGGCGGGACTTCCCCGCAAGGAGTTGGGCGGCGGTCATGTCCTGAAAATAGCGCATTTCCAATATTCCACAATTCTTATAACGACTGTTGTGTTAATTCTCGATCGATGATAGATGTTGCCTCCTTCATCGTGACCGGAGGCGACATGATCCAGGAATCACTACGGCAGAAGTATCTCGAAGACGGCGCCGTCCTCGTTAGAGGCGTGCTGAACAAGGAACAGCTGGCGAAATGTCGCGAAGCGCTGGACTGGGGCGCGGCGAACCCCGGACCTAATGCTTCCGGGATGCTGGTGGGGACCGACCAGCAATCGTTCGTCGACAACAGCAACCCTGCCGCCAAGCCGAGGCTGGATGCGATGATGGCGGAAATGCCCTTCGGGCAGTTGTTCGCCGAACTCTGGGGTTCGAAGCACGTCTGGTATTTCGCCGAGGAGATATTCCTCAAGACCGGCGGCGTCGGTCCGCGCACGTTCTGGCACCAGGACACGTCCTATCTGCCGTGGGGCGGGATGCACTGGGGCAATGCCTGGATCAGCTTTGAGTCCGTGCCAAAATCGAATGCACTGGAGATCGTGCGCGGCTCGCATCTGGGTACGCGCTATGACGGGCCCACCTTCCGCGATCCGAACGATCCCACCGATCCGCTGCATGGCGGCGACGCCCTGCCGCGGTTGCCGGACATCGAGGCCGAGCGGAAGGCCAACCCCTGCGCGTGGGACGTCATGTCATGGGCGACCGAGCCCGGCGACGTGGTGGTGTTGCATCCCAACTCTCTGCATGGTGGCGCGCCGGTGGACGCTGCGTTCCCCAACCGGCACACCATCGTGTTCCGCTTCTTCGGCGACGACGCGACTTTCCATCCGCTGCCGGCGGTAAGCCGGGCACCCGGATTTGCGCGCAACGGCATGCTGTTCCAGACCGAGATGGCGAAGCTCGAACCCGGCGCGCCGTTCCGCTCTCCCGTCTTTCGCCAGGTCGCGTGAAATGACGACGACCATGAACGCAACGAATACACGGCGACAGATCGTCAACATGCCGTCCGCGCAAGCGATGTACGACGCCTATCACTTCCCGCAGGCGACACGCGTCGGAGACCTGATCTGGGTTTCGGGTCAGGTCGGCATGGACGCGGCGATGAAGCCCGGCAAGGGCATGGCAGAGCAGGCGCGACTTGCTTTCCAGTCGCTGCAGGCGGTGCTCGCTGCCGCGGGCGCCACGCTCGGCGACGTCGTCGACCTGATGACGTTCCACACCGATCTGCGCGGCGAGATGAAAGCATTCGCGCAGGTGAAGGATGAGTATTTCATCGAGCGCTATCCGTCCTGGACCGCGGTCGGCGTGACGCAACTCGCCCTTCCGGAACTCCTCGTCGAAATCCGCGCCGTCGCTGTTGCCGGTTCGGCGTTGGCATAGGACGATCCACCATGGCAAGTCAGGCTGCTCTCAGCGCCGCAATCGAAGACGCCAATAGCGTTCCACTGGAGGCGATCGATGTCAGTCGGCTCGATCTGTGGAGCAGCGACACGCATTGGCCGTACTTCGAGCGGCTGCGCCGGGAAGACCCGATCCATTACTGCGCCAAGAGCCAGTTCGGCGCGTATTGGTCGATTACCAAGTACAATGACATCATGGCGGTGGACACCAACCACGAGGTGTTTTCGTCGGACCGCGAGATCAGCATTTTCGACGAGGTGAAGGACGGCACCGACCTGCCGATGTTCATCGCGATGGACCCGCCCAAGCACGATGCGCAGCGCAAGGTCGTCAGCCCAATCGTCGCGCCTGGCAATCTCGCGCGGATGGAATCGCTGATCCGCGAGCGCGCCGGAAAGATTCTGGATGGGCTGCCGGTCGGCGAGACGTTCGACTGGGTCGACAAAGTGTCGATCGAACTGACGACGCAGATGCTCGCGACGCTGTTCGACTTCCCGTTCGAGGACCGGCGCAAGCTGACCTACTGGTCCGATATCATAACCACGGTTCCCGGTCCTGGACGATTGGTGGAAACTGTCGACGAGCAACTCGCGATTATCATGGAGTGCCTCGACTACTTCATCAAATTATGGAATCAGCGGGTCAACGCAGAACCTCAGATGGACCTGATCTCCATGCTCGCGCACGCCGACGCGACGCGAAACATGGGTCCCATGGAGTATCTGGGCAATGTCATTCTCCTGATCGTTGGCGGCAACGACACCACGCGCAACACCATCACCGGCAGCGTCCTGGCGCTCAACCAGAACCCGGAGCAATACGAGAAGCTGCGCGCGCATCCCGAACTGATCCCGTCCATGGTGTCCGAGACCATCCGCTGGCAGACGCCGCTCGCCCACATGCGGCGCACGGCGAGGCGCGACATCGAACTCGGCGGCAAGCAGATCAGGAAAGGCGACAAGGTGGTGATGTGGTATGTCTCGGGCAACCGCGACGACACGGTGATCGAGAATCCCAACGCCTACATCATCGATCGCGAACGGCCGCGCCAACACATCTCATTCGGCTTCGGCATCCACCGCTGCGTCGGCAATCGGTTGGCCGAGATGCAATTGCGCGTCATCTGGGAAGAAATCCTGAAGCGATTTCCCAAGATCGAGGTCGTGGGTGAGCCCGTCCACGTCGCCAGCCCTTTCACCAAGGGTTACGCAAGTCTCCTCGTTCGCATTCCGCCGTCGAACACTCTGCCGCCCCGCAAGGCAGCGTTCGCCGATCGCCAGCCCGTGACTCACGCGCCAATTTATCGTCAACCGCTTTCGGTGTTCGCTGCGGCCTGTACTGTGTCGTCCGTCGGTGCGCTGCTGTTCAATATTCTGCCGGCGTTTCTCGTCGCCGCGGCGGCGCGGTTCGCGCTCGACGACAGCCAAATTGGCCTCGTCGGCTCGAGTATGCTGGCCGGGTTTGCTTTGGTGGCGGCCACCTCGCGCCAATGGATCGGTCGCTTCGATTGGCGCGCGCTCGTCGGTTTGGGCACCGCGCTTGCCGTGACCAGCCTCGCAGCCTGCGCGCTTATCCAGTCGTATGGCACTCTATTGGCCACGCTCTTCGTTACCGGCGCAGGGATGGCTTTTCTTTACACGGTGACCATCGCCATTGTTTCGGAAAACCAGAAGCCCGACCGCGCCTTCGGCTTGAAACTCGCGAGCGAAGTACTTCTCGCGATTGCTACAGTGATGATCTTGACGGCGTTCGTTACCGCGCGCTGGGGATTTGCCGGCACCGCTCTCACTCTCGCGGCGGTCGTCGCCACGGTCTCGCTGGTCGGGTTATCCGGCATTCCAGCGCAACGCGCGATCGTGCCGCCGGAAGAGCGCTTCGCGATGGCCCGGCGCACAGTCGGCGGTGCAACGCCCGTGCGCAACTGGACACCGTGGCTCGGGCTGAGCGCGTTACTTGTGTCCTTCGGCGGCCTTTCGGCGCTTTGGGCTTTCCTGACAAAGATCGCATCGAGCTTTGGTGTCAACGAACAGACCTCCGCGGTATTGCTCACGGCCGGATTGGCCGTCAGCGGCGCCGCAGGATTGGCCGCCGCCGGTCTCGGCGATCGCTTCGGCCGCGGCAAGCCGCTGGCGATCAGCATGCTGCTTGCGATCGTTGGCGTTGCCGTGCTGCTACTGGGGCATGGCCTCGTCGGATATGTCGTTGGCGCCCTGCTGGCGGTCGGCCTGTGGAATTTCCCGCTCGCCTATCAGATGGGAATGATCGCATCGTCCGATCCCAACGGCCGCGTCAGCGTGTTGATGCCCGCCGCGCTCGCTATCGGCGCCGCGTTCGGTCCGACCCTGGCCGGCGCGCTGATTGACGTCGGCCACAGCTATGGCCCGCTCTACGGGCTATTTGCTGTCGCGACGGCCGCAAGCCTTGCCGCGTTCATTGTCATCGCCCGCCGGCTGTCGAACCGCAGCGCATGGTAGCGTCGGCAGCGGAGGAGAAACCCATGTCCGGTCTTTGCAAACTTTCGCGCGATGTGGTCGCCGGCGATGTCGTGGCGATGCTTGAACGCGATGGCGGCGTCATTATCGAGAACTTCTTGACGTCCGAAACGCTTGCGGGCCTGCGCGGAGACCTGTTGCCGAAGTTGGAGCGTCAGTCGGTAGGGCGCGACGGTTTTTCGGGATTCAAGACGCGGCGGCTAAGCGCGCTGTTCGCGCACACGCGCCATTGCGTCGAAATCGCAACGCATCCGCTGTACTTCACTCCTGCGGAACACTTCCTTTGCACGCCGCGCGAGGTATGGGTCGGCGATGACAAGCTCACGCTTGCGGCGGATATCCGCATCGGCGTGACGCAGGCCATCCAGCTCGCGCCGGGCCAGGGCGCGCAGCCGCTGCATCGCGACGACACGGCTTTCCTTTGGCGCCATCCGACCGGAGGGCGGGAAGGTCGCGTGCAGATTATGTGCGCATTGTCTGACTTTACTGCCGAGAACGGCGGCACGCTGGTCATTCCCGGCAGCCATCTCTGGGATGACGAGCGCAAACCGGAACTGTCGGAAGCGATCCCGACCGTGATGAAGGCAGGATCGGCTTTGATCTTTCTTGGTTCGACGTTTCATGCCGGCGGCACCAACACCACCGCGAATGAATATCGCACGGCTGTCGGTCTGGCACTCGATGCATCAAGTGTCCGGCAGGAAGAGAACATGTATCTGTCCCTGTCGTCCGAACAGGTGGCGAGCTACCCCGAACGAATCCAGCGCCTGCTCGGCTGGTCCGCCGGCACCAACCACATGGGTTGGGTCGAGGTCGATGGTCAGATGATCGACCCGATCTATCTGTTAAGGGACGAAAATCGCTCTTCTCTCAAGGGAGTTGGCGCGAACCGCCATTGAGCACACCCTTCGCTGACCACTCTGCCAAGTGCCGAGAAAAGTTGGAGTCTGACAGCCTCGACCCCGATTCGAAGCCCGAAAAGCTGTCGTTTGTCAGGGTTTTGGCTGTTACTCGCAAGCTGACAAAGCATGCTTACGGAGACGATTGAGGCCGTGGATTGCTGCCGCGATCCACTTCTCCAACTTTGGCCGCAAAGCTAAGAGGAGAACTCGCGAGCGGAGAGAAAGGGTCGGTCATGGCAGAGGAACACTTACCAAACCCCAGAATCGAAGAGCGGATGAACGATGGGCCCCACCTGGTGGAACATGAACATATCGGGTTCAACGGGCGATTAGCGATTTTCATAACCAATGCTGTGGGCACGATGTGGTGCGCTTACGTTTTCGCAGTCATTGCCCTGGTTAGTCTACCGGAAGCCATTCGTGGCGGGACCGCGCCGCTGATTGCTTGGATTGCTCAGACGTTTCTGCAGCTGGTTCTTCTGTCGGTCATCATGGTGGGCCAAAAGGTGGCGGCGGCGGCGTCTGACAAGCAAGCGCTTCAAACCTACCAGGACGCCGAAGCCCTCATCAAAATTCAGGACGACGTTCACAGGTTGGTCAAGTTGAACGCCAATCTCACGCAGGAAATCCACGCGATGATCGCAGACAAGGGAAAAGCGAGTTAGCTCAAATCGGGCTCGGCGGCTGATGGACAACGCGGGACCCAAAGGCCAGGACGCCGACAAACGGAGAAAGGTTGGCGTCTGACTGCCCCCATCACGATTTCCGAAATCGGTTTGTCTGGATTTCGACATCGGCATAAGCTCAGCGTGCGTTTTGTCATAACACTTGGGGGGACTAGCTATGACCATCGCCTATTGGTGCGTGCTCGCGGTAATTCTTCTGCCGTATGTCTGGTTCGGATTCTTCGCGGCTCAGGTTGGGAGCGCACGAAACAACAATCAACCCCGAGCAGTGATGGCCGGCGTCGAAGGCCAAGCCCAGCGCGCCTTGGGCGCCCATCTCAACAGCTTCGAGGTCAGCATCGGATTCGTCGCAGGAGTGATCATCGCTCAGCTGGCGCATGCCCCTCAGAACCGTATCGATCTCTTGGCGATCATCTTCGTGGCCGCACGTGTGCTCTACGGCATCCTTTACCTCGCGGGCTATGGCGCACTCCGCTCCGCTGCCTTTTTCGTCGGGCTTGTGTGCACGATCGGCCTGTTTGTCATCGCGGCCATGTAAGACATTTCGATCGCGGCTCGATATTCTAGTTGTACAGTGGCGCTCAGGTCGTGAACGCGTTCGGATAAAGATCACGAAAATTGCCTGAGAAGAACTTCGCCTTTGCTTCGTTGCTCAGGCTTGCGGTCGATCGCTCGAAGCGGCCGATCGGATCGCGACCACCTTCGGCATGCGGATAGTCCGACGAGAACATGAAGAGTTCGGCGAAGGATTCATCCACCATCTGGCCCACATCCTCGAATGGATAAGGCGTGAAGCGCAGCTGCTGACGGATCTGCTCCGACGGCTTGCGCTTCATTCGCGCAAGGTGCGGCTCGGAGCGGCTCCAGATATCGACGGCATGATCGAGCCTGCGGATCATGTCGGGCACCCAGCCGGCACCGATCTCTATGCAGCCGCCGCGCAGGTTTGGATGGCGCTCCAGCACGCCGTCGAGCACCAGCATGGACAAGTATCGATGCGCGGCGTGATGGATGACGGTCAGGTCCTTGGAGCCGATCACTTCAGCACCACCGCGCGCGCTGACGCGATCGGGATAGCCGTCGTTCATCCAGGGATCGGCGACACGCAAAGGCGCACTGCCGACATGCAGGATGAACGGAACGCGATGCTCTTCCAGCGTAGCCCAGATCGCTCCATGCGCGGGGTGGCCTGGCGATCGTCCGCCCGGCGGATCGGCCGAAATCCACACCGCCCCGAGCCCAAGCGCAAGCGCGTCTGCGATTTCGGCGAGCGCGCGTTCCGGATCGTCGAGAGGCACCATGGCGACGCCGATCAAGCGCGGATCGGCCGAGCAGAATTCGGCCATCGCACGATTGTGCGCGCGCGCGATTTTGTACCGCACTTCGAGCGGCGCCTCGAAGGTCAGTCGCGCGCAGAAGGACGAAAACACCACCTGGCGTTTGAAGCCGAGAAGATTGAGCGCGAGCGTACGCTCCTGACCGTTGAATGCGCCGAGCGCATCGTGCCATTTGGGCCCTCGCGTGATCGCGCTTCCTTGCGCAAGGAGTCTCGAAACGACTTCGGGCGGATGGCCTTTCGTTCCGGCATGCTCGCGCGGATCGAACTGTCCGGTCGTAACGTCCATGAGCGAAGGCATCAGACCGCGATCCGCGGGATCCGCATGCGCGACAAGAAAGTCCGGCAACTCCATCAGGTGACTATCGGCGTCGTAGACCAGCCGTTCGCCGGCGTAACTCATGGCGACCTCGCGTATCGCGTCGTAAAACGGGACTATACCATAAGGGCAAGACACCTCGGCCCGTGAACGACCGGCGAGACTACAAAGTCGCTTGTTCCAGTTTGTCGAGATGCCGCCGGATATGCGCTGCCTCCGCCGTGGATTTCGCCAACGCGATCGCTTGATTGAAGGCGGTGCGGGCTTCCTCCTTGCGATCGAGTTGCATGAGAAAGGCTCCCCTTGCGCCATAGTAATAGAAGTAGCCGGAAAGTTCCGAGGCGAGCGGTTCGATCATCTCAAGCGCAGCGGCCGATCCCCTGACTTTGCTGACGGCAACGGCTCGGTTGAGCTTCACGACGGGCGATGGTTGCATTCGGTCGAGAGCCGCATACAGCGCCTCGATTTCAGGCCAATCAGTGTCTTTCGGGTTTTGCGCGCGAGCATGTAAGGCCGATATTGCGGCCTGGATCTGGTACGGCCCAGGCTGGCGGTGGCGTATCGCTTTATCGACCAATGCCAATCCCTCGGCGATGCGCTTCCGATCCCAGAGACTACGATCCTGGTCCTCCAACAGGATGAACTCGCCGGCCTTGTCTAGACGTGCGTGGGAGCGCGCGTGTTGGAGGAGCATCAATGCCGTCAATCCCATGATCTCTGGGTCCGTTTGGAACATGCGCAGAAGCATGCGCGCCAGACGGATCGCCTCGTCACAGAAGCGCGCGCGCGCCGATTCGGCTCCCGCCGAGTAGCCCTCGTTGAAGATGAGATATGTCATGGCCGCGACCGCGGTGAGGCGTTCGGCTCGCTCGGACGGACCCGGTGTCTCAAACGGGAGCTTCGCTTTTGCAATACGCGCCTTTGCACGCGTAATGCGCTGCTCCATAGCGGCATCGCTCACGAGGAAAGCGCGAGCGATCTGGCTCACCGACAGGCCGCAAACGATTCGAAGGGCGAGGGCGATTTGCTGCGTGTGAGGCAGGTCAGGATGACAGCAGACAAACAGCAAACGTAGTACGTCGTCGCGATAGTCAGCTTCGTCCAGCCGCTCGGCCAATGGCCCTTCGACATCGTCAACATCGGATATGACGTTTTCGGAGGGTATCGGCTCTACCTTGCGGGCGCGGCGCACTCCGTCGAGACCCGCATTGCGACCGACGAGGACGAGCCACGCCGTGGGATCGCGGGGAGGACCGTTCTTGGGCCAAGTTTTCAGGGCCCGCAGGCAAGCGTCCTGGAACGCTTCCTCAGCGAGGTCCAGATTTCGGAAGTAGCGCAGCAGAGCACCGACCGCCTGCGGTCTTGCCGCTGTCAACGCCACGCCGATCCAGGATTCCTCATTCATGACGCCGCGTCGTGTCGCCTGTCCGGACTGTAGAGCGCCACGGGACGGATTTCGTAAGCGCCATGCGGGTTGGCTCGCCCTAGTTCGCGGGCGACTTCGAGTGCGTCCTCAAGATCGCGGACGTCAACGATATAGAGTCCCAGCAACTGTTCCTTCGTCTCAGCGAAGGGTCCGTCGATGACAAGCGGGGGGTTGTGCGATTTGCGCAACGTCGTTGCGGAAGTCGTGGGAAGCAGACGCAAAGACATGCCCATCTTACCGGCTTTGGTCAGGCGCTCTCCAACGGCTTCCAGACCGGACATGACCTCGGCTTCTTGTTCCTTACTCCAGGATCCCACCGCGTCTTCATGGCCGTAACACAGAATGGTGTAGCGCATCGGCTTTCGCTCCTAGTTTTCCCTAGGACGAAGAACTATGGCATCGCCCGACAACGCGACGAAAAAATTCTTCCGCATTTGATTGCGACTGCGATTCGCGCTGAAATAACCGATTGAAATTCCTAGTCAATTCTGGCTGACGGCGAGGTGCCCAAACATCCCTTCATGCGTGCTCGCGAAGCGGGTGCGCTGTCGGACTTGACCTTGCTTGATCGTCCTTGGGGCGAACTCGAACACACCCGCTGGCACAGCGGGACTGGGGAAAGAAGGTGCGATGATGCAACTACCCGTCACCCTGACAACCGCAATGATCCTCGCTCTTGTAGCGGTCGGCATCTCGGTGCGCGCCGCCCTGACACGTACGCCCAAAACGATTTTCAATGGTCGTCAGACCCAAGGCGTGTTTCTGCAGAGCGAACGTCTGCCAAGATATGTCGAGTATCTGCCCGTCTTGTTGCTGTTGATGCGCCTCCTTGAGGCAGCAGGTGCAAGTCATATTCTGCTTGGTGCAACCAGCGCAGCACTGGTGGCCGCGCGCATCTTGCACGGCATTGGTGTCGCGCGGCTCGCGCCACAATTCTGCAACGTTGCGGGCGTTATCGGCGCCACCATGTTCGTCGTACTATGCGCCTGCTATGGCATCGTGATCGAAGGCTAGTTGCCGAGGCCTGGGTGACTCGCCTAACACTCAGAACATGTCGGCAGGTCGGCGCCACTCTCAATCCGTACGGCGAGACTTGGCCATTACGGCGCAGGCGGCCCCTGGCCGCGCCAGTTTGCTCAAACCTCGCCTTCAGGCGTATCAACGCGCGGGACCTTAGATCGGCCATTGGCTAAAGCCGCATCGAGGTGAGATTTGGCGTTCAGAATCTTCGCGGTGATTTTTGGCGTCGCGGTTGCCGGCGCGATTGCGCTCGCGCTTGCGACTAGTTTCTTCGTCGACTGGGACTGGTTTGATTCGCTCGGCTATGTCGATGTCTTCTGGACAGCCTTTGGCGCGAAAATCGCTCTGTTCAATGTGATCTTCGCGGCGTCCGTCATCGCGATCTGGGCGAACTCATTGGTTGCGCATCGTGTCGCTCGACGCGCCGCAATCATTCACTCACTGACTTCGCCGTGGGATTCGCAGGGCGGCACTTCTCAGGCCGCCCGGCACATTCCCTGGCGCGGTCTCATTGCCACAGTCGCGCTCGTACTGGCACTGCTGATTGCGTCGAGCGAAGCCGCCCAGTGGGATCTCGCGCTGAAGTTTCTCTATCAGGTTCCGTACGGTCAGAATGATCCAATCTACGGCAAGGACATCAGTTTCTATCTCTTCTCGCTCCCTGCCTATGTCGCGATCAAAAGCTGGCTGCTCTTCACGCTCGCGCTGAGTTCTCTGTGCGCCGCAGGCGTCTACTGGGCACATGGCGCGATCGTGCTCCACAATCAGCGCCGCTGGATATCTCCAGCGATCATCGCGCACTCCTCGGTACTGCTTGCGATCTTTCTTTTGCTGACGGCGTGGGGTTACTGGCTTGATCGATTCATGCTTGTCTATGGCGACAACGGCGTCGTCGTCGGCGCCGGTTACACCGACATTCACGTTAACCTGCCGATCCTGTGGGTGCTCATTGCACTTTGCGGCATCGGAGCTGTCGCCGCCCTAGTCAGTGCGCGCGCGCAGACCTACAGAAGATTTCTCGTCATTGCAGCACTGGTGTTCGCCAGTTCATTCCTCGTAGCCCCGCTCTTTGCCGCGTTGTTCGAGCGCGTGTATGTCAAGCCGAACGAGCTCAAATTTGAGGCGCCGTATATTGCGCGCAACATCGCGCTCACGCGGGAGGCCTACAAGATCAACCAAATCGTCGTCAAACCTTACCCCGCCGAAGAAGAACTCAGCTTTCAGTCACTGCAAAACAATCGCGCGACGATCGACAACATCAGGCTCTGGGACTGGCAGCCCTTGCTGGACACGTACGGGCAGCTCCAGGAGATCAGGACCTATTACAAATTTTACGACGCGGACATCGATCGCTATCAACTGGGCGGCTCGGCTCAGCAGGTGATGCTTTCACCGCGCGAGCTCGATTCGTCCCTGCTACCGGAAAACGCCCAGACTTGGGTGAACCTGCATGTGCTCTTCACGCATGGCAGCGGCGTCGTGATGTCGCCGGTGACGCGCATAACGCCGGAAGGGCTACCCATATTGTATTTGCAAAATATCCCGCCGGTCGCTTCCGGCGGACCCGAGATCAGCGAGCCGCGTATCTATTTCGGCGAAGCCGCGGACTCCTATGTGATCGTCAAGGGCAGCACCCCGGAGTTCGACTATCCCAAGGGCGACAAGAACGTTTACTCGACCTATGGCGGCGCGGATGGCCTGGCGATCGGCAGCGTGGCGCGTCGCGCTTTGTTCGCCTGGTATTTCGGCGACATCAACATTCTGCTCAGCCAGTACATCACCGGCGACAGCCGCATCATGTTCCGCCGCAACATTCAGGAACGCATTCGAACGATCGCGCCGTTCCTGCGCCTGGATGCGGACCCCTATGTCGTGATCAGTGGCGGGCGCTTGTTCTGGATTCAGGACACCTACACGACGAGCAACTGGTTTCCGTACGCGAAACCGGTCGACAACAACACGAACTACATCCGCAACGCCGTCAAAATCGTGATCGATGCCTACAACGGAACCGTCAACTTCTATGTGAGCGATCCGTCGGACCCGATTGTTAGAACCTACGCACGGATTTTCCCGAAACTGTTCAGACCGTTCGGGGCGATGGCGCCAGACCTGCAGAAGCACGTTCGCTATCCGGAAGACCTCTTTCAGATCCAGGCTCAACTCTACCGCGCCTATCACATGAACACGCCGGAGGTGTTCTACAACCGCGAGGACTACTGGCAATTTCCGCGCCAGCCGACGGGCAGCGACGACACCGGCGACGCCAAGATGACACCTTATTACATCAACATGCGCCTGCCCGGCGAGACGCACACCGAGTTCGCGCTGATGCTGCCGATGGTGCCAAGCCAGCGCGAGAACATGATCGCCTGGCTCGCTGCGCGTTGCGATCCACCCGACTACGGCAAACTGATCGTCTACGAATTTCCCAAAGACAAGCTCGTCTATGGTCCGTTCCAAATCGAAGCCCTCATCAACCAGAACACCGAGATCTCCCAGCAGATCTCGTTGTGGAATCAGATGGGCTCGCGCGTCATTCGCGGCAATCTCCTGGTCGTGCCGATCGACAACTCCATTCTCTACGTGACGCCGCTTTATCTTCGCGCCCAGATCGGCCAGCTGCCGGAGCTCAAGCGCGTGATCGCCGTCTACGGCGACCATGTGGTGATGGAGCAGACTCTCGGCGCGGCACTGGCTGCCTTGTTCAAGGCGCCCAATGTCGCGGCCGCCCCTGAACAAGGTACACCCACCGTCTCGGCGGTGCCGACGTCCGATACGGCGCGCGCTGCACTCGATCACTATGAGCGTGCGATCGCGAAGTTGAGAGCCGGAGACTGGAGCGGCTTCGGGGCCGAACTGGACGCGCTTCGACCGTTGCTCGAGCAGATGACCGCGCAAAAGCGGGCCCGGCCGACCGCGGGAGCAACCACAACATCTCCGCGCAAGTGATTTTGACGTTGTGCAGTGTGGTGGTGAAACCGGCGAGCCCTGGACGGTTGCGTGACGGGACAGGGGCCCCCTAGACTTTGGCACGAGATGTTTGGAGAACGCATGTTCAGGCGCGTTTTGATTGCCAATCGCGGCGAGATCGCGATCCGCGTAGCCCGCGCGGCAACGTCGTTGGGCGTGGAATCGGTGAGCGTTTTCGCAGCCGTCGATGCCCTGTCGCTCCATACGCGCGTCACGACGAAGAGTGTGGCCATCGGCGAGCCATCGGATCAACCGGTGCAAGCCTATCTCGACATCGAGGCGCTCGTCGCGGCAGCCAAAAGTACGGGCTGCGACTGCGTTCATCCCGGCTATGGTTTTCTTTCGGAGAAGGCAACGTTCGCCCAGCGCTGCATGGACGAAGGTCTTGCCTTCGTAGGACCTAGCCCCGAAACGCTTGCGCTTTTTGGCGACAAGACTCAAGCGCGAACTTTGGCGCACTCGCTCGACATTCCCATCGTTCCAGGTAGTTCGAAGGTTCTGGCGACGCTCGAGGAGGCAACGGCCGCAGCCACCAGAATTGGCTATCCCGTCATGCTGAAAGCGGCAGCGGGCGGGGGCGGGCGTGGTTTGCGGGTCGTCGACAGTGAGCGCGACATGGCCGACGGTTTCGCGCGCTGTCGGAGCGAAGCTCAAAGTGCGTTTGGCGATGGTTCCGTATTTATCGAGAAGCTGATCGTTCGCCCGCGACACGTGGAGGTGCAAATACTGGGAGACGGCCAGGGCAATGTCGTGCATCTCTACGAGCGGGATTGTTCGGTGCAGAACCGAAACCAGAAGGTGATCGAGATCGCGCCGGCACCTGGGCTCGATCACAAACTGCGCCAACGCATCTTTCGCGACGCGCTGAAGATCGCAAAGCACACAAAATACGCGAACGCCGGAACGGTCGAGTTCCTGGTCAGTCCCGATCAGAATGAACACTATTTCATCGAGTGCAATCCGCGCATCCAGGTCGAGCATACGGTCACGGAGGCTGTCACGGGCATCGACCTCGTCGAAGCGCAGTTCCAGCTGGCATCAGGCGCGGCCCTTGATGGGCTCGGTCTTGGCGATCAGGCCAAGGTGCCAATGCGAGGTTTCGCTATCCAGGCACGGATTTACGCGAGCGGTCCGGGTACGATCACGTCCTACAAGGAACCCACCGGGCCCGGCGTCCGCGTCGATTCCTGCGGCTATCTCGGGCTTGCGCCACCACCGCAATTCGATCCGATGTTCGCAAAACTTATTTGCCAGTCGAATTCGACAGGAACGTTCGTTTCCGCCGTCGACCGTATGCTGCAAGCGCTCGACGAATTCCACATTGGGGGGTTGCCGAACAACCTCGCCCAGCTTGCCGCCATCCTCTCAAATCCCACCTTTCGTGCCGGCGAGGCGCGAACGACTTTACTCGCCGAGAATCCGGACATTGCAAATGCCGCCGCCGCAAAGGCTCCCTCGGACACGCTGGCGCTTCTGGGACAACGGGCCCAGGCCTTGGGCGGAGGAAAAAGTGTTGCTCCCCGACCCGCGATGTCTTCGTCGCTTCGCATCAAGGACGGCGATGAAGCGGTCGAGTGTCCGGTGTCCGGCACGGTCGTCGAAGTCGCTGTCGAGATTGGCGCAAAGGTCAATGCGGGAGACACGCTTCTCGTTTTGAGCGCCATGAAGATGGAGACGGCGGTCACCGCGCCCGTGGCAGGTGTCGTGACCGGCATCGGCGCCGGAAATGCAGGCGACGTGGTCGTGGCCGGGCAAATCCTCGCATCAATCGAACCAGGAACCGATGGGACCACGACTCGCACGCCTAGAACCTATGGCGAGGACTCCTGGGCGCCGATGCTTGCCGAAGTCCAGGCGCTGCATGACATCGCCCACGAACGCTTCGCGCCGGACTCCCGCGATCCGGGCGTCGTGCGCCAGCGCAGCAGAGGAAAGCTCACTTGCCGCGAGCGCATCGATCTTCTGCTCGACAAGGGAAGTTTCCGTGAGGTCGGAAGTCTCGCCGGCTTCGTCAACTACGACGCCGAAGGGCGCATATCGGATTTCACGCCGGCCAATCATGTCGGCGGATGGGGCACGGTCGAGCGTAGGACCTGTATCGTGTGCGCCGACGATTTTACTTCGCGCGGCGGCCACGCGGACGGCGCGATCGGTCAGAAGAGTCGCTATCTCGATCAGCTCTCGCTCGAATTCCGCGCGCCTTCCATTCGCCTGCTCGACGGCTCTTCGGGCGGCGGTAGTGTCGCCGCCATGGTGCCGCAGCAGCAGAAGGAGGGGGAGAGCACCGCGAAAGAAAGCTCCGGCGCGATCACGGCCGGGCGGCCGCGCGTCGCCGGAAGCGGTGGGTCGTTTCTGCCGGGTCATCTTGGCAGCGCCATGTATGCCGAACAGCTGGCCAACGTGCCCGTCGTGAATGTACTGCTGGGCAGCGTGGTTGGAATTGGTGCCGCAAAGGCGGTGCTGGGCCACTTCTCCGTCATGGTCCGGGACATCGCGCAACTCTTTGTCGCCGGTCCGCCGGTCGTCAGCCATGCCATGGGCTACGACATCACGAAGGAGGATCTCGGCGGCTGGCACATCCATTGCCGCAATGGCTCCGTCGACAATCTCGCCGAAAGCGAGGAAGACGCGATTGCGCAGACCAAGCGGTTCCTCTCCTACCTTCCGTCGAGCGTCTTTGAGGCGCCGCCGGTGCTTCCGCCAGACCCGTCGGATCCTTTCGATCGGCGCGAGGAGGAACTCTTCACCATCGTTCCGCGCAAACGGACGACAACGTTCGATATGCGTCGCGCCATCCGCCTGATGGCGGACAAGGGCTCGTTTTTCGAGATCGGTCCGCTTTGGGGCACGGACCAGATCACCGGCTTTGTTCGCTTCAATGGTTATCCGATGGGGGTCATTGCATCGGACAGTCGCCACGTGAACGGCGGCGCGTTGACCGCGGACGGCTGCGACAAACTCCGGCGGCACCTGGACTTGTGCGACGTTTTCCACCTGCCATTGCTGAACCTGAACGACAATCCAGGATTCGCAGTCGGCCTCGAGCACGAGGTCGCCGGCACGATCCGCAAAGGCGGTGAATGGATGATCGCGTTCGCGCAGACAACGATGCCGATTTTCACCGTCATCATGCGGCGGAGCTTTGGCGTCGCGGGCAACAACTTCGCGTCGCCGAGGGCCGGGAGCAGCGCCCGCGTCGTTTGGCCGGCGGCCGACGTCGGCGGCATACCGCCCGAAGGCGGCATCGAGGCTGCGTACAAGCGCCAACTCGCGGAGGCGAAGGATCCTGCTGCGTTACGCGCCGAGATCAACGCCCGCATCGAGAGCGCCCGTGGGCCGATGGGCCCGCTGAACAAGTTCCAAATGGAAGAGATGATCGATCCGCGCGAAACGCGCAGGCTCGTGTGCGAATGGCTGGAGAACGCGTGGCGCGTCGTCTTGCAGCCCGCACGTCTTGTCCCGCGGGGGCTGCAGTTCCGACCGTGAACGCCAATTAGCCTGGCGGCGCGTGTTCCTTGAACACCGCCACTTGGTCGGCGAACGCCTTCTTGTAAGCGTGCCGGGCGTGGCAGCGCTCGTGCCAAGTCGAGACGGCCGGAAGCTTTTCGATCAACCCCGTCTCGCGCACCTGATCCAGCACCGCCGACATCATCAAGTCCGCCACCGTGAAGCGGTCGCCGACCAAATAGTCCTTGCCCTTCAGGACGGCGGCGAGCTCGTTCAGTCGCTTGTCGCACCGCTCCAGTGCCGCGTCGCGCACGGGTCCATCCGTGACACCCACGAACATGAGCTGAACAAGAAACATGATCGGCATCTCGAGCGTGTTGAGCGCCGCGAACAGCCACTGCACCGTCTCTTCATGCAGCTTCGGATCGCGCGGCATGAGCGCCTCTGATTTTTCCGCGATGTGAAGCGCGATCGCGCCGGATTCGAAAAGCGTCAGCCCATCTTCGCGATAGACCGGCACCTGGCCGAAAGGCTGCATCGCACGATACTCCGGTGCTGCCTGATCGGGACCCAGTCCGATCAACATCACAGAGTAGGGGATGCCCGCCTCTTCAAGCGCCCAACGCACCCGAAGATCGCGCACGCGTCCTTGTGCAAAAGGGGGCACCCATTTGTACGCACTGATTTCAATCACGGACTGTCCTTCGCGTCATAGGAACCTATCGTGTCTCAAACCTTGGCGAGTTTCCACGCATCGCCGGCGGGTGCATCGCCGGCCTGGTAGGGTCGCGCCAGCACCATATAGAGGCCGCCGATGCCGATGATGGCGAGCCATGTCGCGCCCATGGCGTAGTTCACGTACCAAGGCGAAGCGGGCGTGCGTGGCCACACCATGTCGATAATCGCGCCGAGTCCGTAAACGAGCGCGACGACGTTTACCGGCATGCCCCAGGCACCGAGCTTGAACGGGCCGGCGGGTTTCCATCCCTTCAATCGCGCAACGAGCGCTCCCCACACGATCATCTGGAAGGCGCAATAGATGCCGATGATGGCGGAATTGACGATGGTTGCGATGGCGTTCTGGAAGAAGTAACCGGCGACGACGATTGCGCCCGCGACGACGCCTGACCAAACCAATGCTCGCACTGGAACATGGGTGTGGGGGGATATTACGGCGAAATAGTCGCTGCCAAACAGCATCCTGTCGCGCGCGTAGGCGAACACCAGTCGGCTCGTCGCCGCCTGCAGCGACAAAATGCATGAGATGAACGACACCATCACCACCACCACGACGGGCTTGGCGCCGATTGGCCCGAATGCGCCGAGCAGCACGGACTCGATCGGCGTCGTGTTCTTGCCGGCGACAACAGCGCCGATGTCGGGCTGGGCGAGTATCAAGGCGAGACAGACGAAAGCCGCCGCCGACATGCCGACATAGATGGTCATGCGCATGGCTTGCGGAATCGTGAGTCCGGGGTTGGGTGTTTCTTCGGCCACGTCGCCGCAGGCCTCGAAGCCATAGCAAGTGAAGAGGCCAACGACCGCCGCCGCGAGAAAGGCCGGCCAGTACGAGCCCGGTGCACCGATGTTGAAGGAGTCGAACACGATCGCGAACGGTTGATGGCGATGGAAGAGAAGAAGATAGCCACCCACGACGATGGCGCCGATAATCTCACAGATGAAACCAAACATGGCGACGCGTCCCAGGATCTGCGTGCCCGCAAGATTGATGAGCGTCGTGAGCGCGACGAGCGCCAGCGCGACCAGCGTGGTGACCATGGGTGAAACGTCGAAGCCGATCAGCGCGGCAAGGAACGGTCCTGCTCCCACGGCGACCGCCGCAATGGTCGTGAACAACGCCCAGCCATAAATCCAGCCGGCCATCCAGGCCCACTTCTTGCCGACGAGCCGCCGCGCCCAGGGATAGAGTCCGCCGGAGATGGGAAATTCCGAAACCACTTCACCAAAGATGAGGCAAACCAGAAACTGTCCGGCACCCGCGAGAAAATAGGACCAAAACATCGGTGGACCGCCGATGGAGAGTCCGAGGTCGAACACGGAATACACGCCGACGACCGGCGAGAGGTATGTGAAGCCGAGGGCGAAATTTTCCCACGAATTCATCTTGCGATCGAATCGAGTCGTGTAGCCGAGTGCTGCGAGCCGCGCGGCGTCCGCGTCTTTGTTGTCTGCCACTCATTGTCCCCGTCAATGTCCTATTTCTGGACCTGAGCCTGCAATTCCGTCAACCTGCACACGGTGTCTGGAGGTTGGCATGGAAACGTCCCTTCTCATCGGTGCGGAATTTCAGAAAGGGCACGGCGTTGGCGAAAAGGTGCGAAATCCGCGCACCGGCGAAGTGATTGTCGAAGTCGCCGAAGCAAACGACAAACAAGTGGACGAAGCAGTTCAGGCCGCCGATGCGGCATTCGCCAAGTGGTCACGCACCACGCCGGCCGAACGCGCCAACCTGTTGCTGAAACTGGCGGACGCGATCGAGCGCCATGCCGAAAAATATGCCGATCTCGAAGCGCTGAATTGCGGCAAGCCGCGCCACTTGGTCCTGAACGACGAGATACCAGCCGTCGTGGATTGCTTTCGCTTTTTTGCCGGCGCGGTGCGCACGATGCACGGCCCTGTCGCGGGCGAATACCTCGCTGGTCACACGTCGATAATCCGGCGCGATCCGGTGGGCGTGGTCGCGCAGGTGGCCCCGTGGAACTATCCGCTGATGATGGCGGCGTGGAAGCTGGCGCCGGCGCTGGCTGCGGGAAACACGGTGGTGTTGAAACCGTCGGAGATGACGCCGCTCTCGACGCTCATGCTGGCGCGGCAACTGGCCGAGATTTTTCCGGAAGGCGTGGTGAATGTCATCACAGGTCGCGGTGACACCGTCGGCGCGCGCCTCATCAACCATGCCAAGGTTGCCATGATCTCCTTGACGGGCGACGTCGGCACGGGCCGCAAGGTCATCGCCGCCGCCCAAGCGACCATCAAGCGCACGCATCTGGAACTCGGCGGCAAAGCGCCGGTCATCGTGTTCGACGACGCCGACCTGGAGACCGTCGTGAGCGGCCTTCGCAGCTTTGGTTTCTACAATGCCGGGCAAGACTGCACGGCCGCTTGCCGGATCTATGCCGGCGCAAAGGTGTACGACAATCTGGTCGCAGATCTGGCGAGTGCCGTGGCAACACTCACGTTCGATGAGTCCGACGACTCACAAAACGAAATCGGACCTTTGATCTCGACGCGGCAGCGCGAGCGTGTCGCAGGCTTTGTCGATCGCGCGAAAGCCACAAAGCACATCGAAATAGCGACCGGCGGCGCACCGGGTGCCGGCTCCGGCTTCTACTACCGTCCGACCGTTGTGGCCGGTGCGATGCAAAATGACGAAATCGTGCGGCGCGAAGTGTTCGGCCCCGTCGTTTCAGTCACGCGCTTCTCGGACGTCGAGGACGCAGTGACGTGGGCCAACGACTCCGACTATGGCCTCGCATCCTCGGTTTGGACTCGCGACATTGCGCGCGGAATGCGGACCGCTGCCCGGCTGCGCTATGGCTGCACCTGGGTGAACTGCCATTTCATGCTGGCCAACGAGATGCCGCATGGCGGGCTCAAGTCGTCGGGCTATGGCAAAGACTTGAGTACCTATGCGCTCGACGACTACACGGTCGCGCGCCACATCATGGTCAACACCCAATGAGCAAGAAAGCATCGGGCTGCCCGTTGGGCATGGACCGCAAGATCGATCGGCGCGATTTCCTCAACGGTGTGGCGGTGACTGCTGCCGCGCTTGTGGCGCCCTTGCCGGCGGAAGCGCAGATCACAGCGGGAACGCAGGATGTGCCGGGTTACTATCCGCCGCTCTCGCACGGTCTTCGCGGCAGCCACCCCGGTTCCTTTGAGACCGCGCACAGCTTGCGCGACGGCTCGTTCTGGAATCACGCCAAAAAGCCCGAAGATTCACATGCCGTCTATGATCTCGTCGTTGTCGGAGGTGGCATCAGCGGACTTTCGGCCGCGCATTTCTTCCGCGCGAAAAAGCCGAACGCGAAAATATTGATTCTCGACAATCATGATGATTTTGGCGGTCATGCCAAACGCAATGAATACCAAATCAACGGCCGCCTCGAATTGATGAATGGCGGCACGATGCTGATCGACAGTCCGCATCCTTACAGCGCCGCTGCGGCCGGTCTCATCAAGCATCTGGGCATCGAACCCGCGACGCTGGCGAAGACGTGTTACAAGCCCGACATCTACAAGGGTTTGACCGTCGCCACTTTCTTCGACCAGCAGACATTCGGCGAGGACCGGCTTGTCGCGGGGCGGGAACGCACCGACGAGCGCGGCGGCACGATCCCGTGGAAGGAATTTCTGGCCAAGAGTCCGCTTGATACGTCAACGCAGGCCGACATCTTGCGCGTGCATGAGGGCACGCAAGATGCGATGCCCGGTCTCTCGTCAGAGCGCAAGAAAGACCGGCTGAGCCGCATCTCCTATCTCGCCTATCTCCGCGACCATCTGCGTTGCGGGCCAAAGGCCTTGGCGTTCTACCAGACGATGACGCACGACGAATGGGGCGTAGGAATTGACGCCGTGTCGGCGCTGGATTGCTGGGGCTTCGGACTTCCGGGATTCAGGGGTCTCAATCTGGCGCGCGGCTCCATCGAGCGCATGGGCTATACGGCCGCTGGTTATGAGGACAATCCCGACCTTCCAACGTTTCATTTTCCCGATGGCAACGCGACGATCGCGCGGCTTCTGGTGCGCGACCTTATTCCCGACGCGATGCCAGGACATAGTGCGGAGGACGTCGTCACCGCGCGCGCGAACTATGCGGCGCTCGACAGACCCGGCGCACCGATCGCCATTCGCTTGTCCTCTACAGTCGTGGGCGCACGCAATATCGCTGCTCCAGAGAAATCGCAGGGTGTCGAGGTCGCCTATGCACGCCACGGCAACATCTATCGCGTGCATGCCGCGAACTGCATTCTCGCCGGCTGGAACATGATGATCCCCTACATCTGTCCCGAGTTGCCTGAGATACAAAAGAAGTCGCTGCATCAGCTCGTCAAGATTCCTCTCGTCTATGCAAATGTCGCGATCCGGAATTGGCGTGCGTTTCACAACCTGGGCGTGGCGGGAATCTCCGCGCCTGGAATGTATTGGTCGGGCATACGACTCAATTGGCCGGTCGATGTCGGCTCCTACGAGTCGGTTCGACAGCCGGATGACCCGATGCTGCTCTTCATGGTGCGCGCACCAGTGTCGCCAGGATTGCCAGAGCGCGATCAGCACCGCGCCGGCCGCAACGAATTGATGTCGACAAGTCTCGCCGATTTCGAGCTTAAGACCCGCGACCAACTTCAGCGCATGCTGGGACCCGCGGGTTTCCGCGCCAAAGACGACATACTCGCCATCACGGTCAATCGCTGGCCGCACGGCTATGCTTATGAGTTCAACCCGCTATTCGACGATTTCTCGATACCACCGGACAAACGCGCCAATGTGATCGGTCGGGCGCGCTTCGGCCGCATTGCGATCGCCAACTCGGATGCGGGCGCTGCCGCCTACACCGATTCGGCGATCGATCAGGCATATCGTGCGGTGGGCGAGTTAGTGACGCATTGAAGTTGCGCCCGCCACTTTTTTGTCTCCCGGCCAAAGTTGACGAATTCGTGACAATTGACGAGCATCAACCGTCCCGAGGGGGGTGAGATGCGTATACAACCTGTCGGACGCCGTTTTGCGACGGCGTCAGCGATCTTCGTCTCAGTTTGCAGCGCGCTACCTGCGTCGGCTCAAACCACTCCTCCTGAAAACCCCCCGCCGAAGTCGGGCGGGATCGAGCTGGTCACGGTGACTGCGACACGCCGCGAGGAGCTGTTGAGCAAGGTGCCGCAGAGCATCAGCGCTTTCACCACCGAAAAAATCGATCAGCTCGACGCAAAATCCATTGCCGATCTCGTTCGCTTCACTCCGGGCGTAACCTTCGACACTGTGACCAAGAACGTCTCGATACGCGGCGTCAATTCTACGGCCGGCGACGCGACCACCGGCATTTATATCGACGATACTCCGATCCAACTGCGCGAGCTGGGCTTCGGTTCCGACAACACGCTGCCGGCGATATTCGATCTCGAACGTGTCGAAGTCTTGCGCGGACCCCAAGGCACGCTCTTCGGCGCCGGCTCAGAAGGTGGGACCGTGCGCTACATCACGCCGAAGCCAAGCCTCACCGATTTCAGCGTCTACGGCAAAACCGAACTCTCCGTGACCGAGAACGGCGCGCCGAATTTCGAAGGCGGGCTCGCCGTCGGCGGCCCCATCGTCGAGAACCAGCTTGGCTTCAGGATCAGTGCGTGGGGAAGACGCGACGGCGGCTGGATCGACAAGGTCGACTACATGAACGGCGCGACGCTGCAGTCCGACTCAAACTATGTGAACACTTACGTGGTGCGCGGCGCGCTTCTCTGGCAGCCAACCGAGTCGCTCACCATCACGCCCAGCGTCTTTTATCAGAGCCGCTACCAGAACAATATCGATCAATACTGGGTCGCTCTCTCCAATCCCGATCGCGGCATCTTCAAGACGGCGACGCCCGAGAATATGGCGGACAAGGACCGGTTTTGGCTGCCGGCGCTGAAGGCGGAGTGGGACTTTGGTGGAGCGGAACTTATTTCGAATTCATCCTATTTCGATCGTCGCGAGGTGGTGCAGGACTACAGCGCCACGCTCTACGATCTCTCATACTTTCAACAATCGGTGGACTTCGGCCTCAATCCGGATTTCGTGACGCCCTGCATCGGTGGATTGTGTGGCGCGATCGCAGCCCAGATCGCTATCGATCCCAATTTCGTCGGCGATCCGTTGCTGACCGCCAACAGCATCGATCTGCCGGGTTTCGGTCACTATCAGGCGGTCAACAATGTTACCAACACGCAACAGAACTTTACCCAGGAAGTTCGCCTGCAATCGACCGATCCGGACGCGGCTCTCAGCTGGATCGTCGGTTTCTTCTATACCTATCAATCCCAACTGAGCGTCGAGGAGATCAATGATCCGCAATTGCCGCGGCTGACCGAGTATCTATGGGGCGACACGATCACCAACATCTGGGGCGAAGACTTGCTGCCCAATGGTGACGACTACATCAATCACACACAGTCGCATTCGCGTCAGATCGCGCTCTTCGCCAACGCGACTTATGCCGTCACACCCGAGTTGAAGGTGCAAGCGGGCGCTCGTGTCGCGAGGACGCACTTCGATTTCACGAACTTCTCGGACGGCCCGCAGAATTTTGGTCCCCTCTCCGTGCCGGGCTCCAAAAAGGACGAGACACCGTTCACGCCGATGGTGAGCGTCAACTACCAGTTCACACCGGACGACATGGTGTACGCGACCGTGGCAAAGGGCTATCGCATAGGCGGCGCGAATCCTCTCTTTCCCGTCGGAGCATGCACGGAAATCGATGTCGAGCCGACGTCCTACAACTCCGACTCCGTGATCAGCTACGAAGCCGGCACCAAGGATCGCTTCCTCGACGGGCAGCTGCTGGCATCGGGCAGCGTGTTTTATCTGAAATGGAGCAACATTCAGCAGATCAACTACCTGCCATCCTGCGGCTTCAAATACACGACCAACCAGGGAAGCGCCGAGAGTAGAGGCTTTGATCTGCAAGGCGAATGGTTGGTGACCGACGGGCTCGATCTCGATTTCAGCCTCGGCTACACCGACGCCTACTACACCAGGACGGCCGTCGCGGCGGGCCTGCTGCTTGCGCGCAAAGGCGACAAGCTGCCGGGCTCACCTTGGACCTTTTCGCTGGGCGGCCAGTACAACACCGACGTCATGGATTATCCGTCCTTCATACGCGTAGACTATGAATATGCCAGCCGCGAAACCGGCCTGACGCCGTCGCGCGATCCCTTCGTCGATCCCGTCTTTGGAAACGTATCCTCGTTTGACCCGGCACTGGTTCCCGAGCCAGCGACAAATCTGTTGTCGCTCCGCATCGGCACGACCTTCGACAACTTCCAGGTCACGCTTTTTGCGGACAACCTGCTCGATAGTCATCCGCAACTGGACTTGAACCACCAAGACAGCGACACGCTGCTCTTCGAGGCATCGACGCTACGGCCGCGCACAGTTGGGTTCACGCTGACGTATCGCGACTGAGATCCCGATGACCACGCAGCTCAAGGCCGGCTCGCTGTCCTTCGTCGAGTCGGTGGTGATGGGCGTGGCCGGCAGCGCGCCCGGCTATACCATCGCCGTCACGACGTCGGTGCTGCTGGGCATTGCCGGCGTGTCTTCGCCGGGCGCACTTCTCATCTTCGCGGTGCCGATGTTGGGAATTGCCATCGCCTACAAGGCGCTCAACAAGCGGCATGTTCATGCCGGAGCCGGGTATCAGTGGACGAGCGTCTATTTCGGCAAGTTCCTCGGCTTCTTCTCAGGCTGGGCACTCCTGGTCGCGTCCATGGTGTTCATGGTGACGGGGAGTTTGCCGCTCGCCACCTCGACGCTCGATTTCATCGATCCGGCGTTGGCGAACAATGTCGTCCTCAGCGCCGCCGTGGCGAGCGTCTGGTTTCTGGTGATCGCAACGGTCCTCATCGTCGGTATCGAAGTCACCAGCCGCGTACAGATGGTGATGACGTCGGTCGAGCTGATCATCCTGACCGTTGTGGCCGGCGGTGCGTTCGTGCACGCCGCAAAGTTTGGCGCCGCGAATCCGTTCCATTGGTCCTGGTTCGGATTCGGCTACACGCCCGGGAGTTTTGCCACGACCGCGCTCGTGGTGGTGTTCTTCTATTGGGGATGGGATGTAACGGCCAATCTCGGAGAGGAAACGAAGAATGGCGCGGACACTGCCGGCACCGGTGGTTTTGTCAGTATTTTCGTCACGATCGTGTACTACCTGGCGTTCGTGTTTGCGGCTCTGTTTCTGTTCAGCGTCAGGGATGCCCAGGGCTTCAACGCAAACATCATCTACAACATCGCGGTGACGGCAGGTTTCGGCCGTGTCGGTGGTCTCTTGGCATCTTGCGCCGTCATTCTTTCCAGCATCGCCACGCTGGAAACCACGATGCTGCAATTTTCTCGCATGCTTTTTGCGATGGGCCGCGACGGCGCGATGTCAAAGCGCTTCGGCGTTGTCGACGCACGCACGCGCACACCCGTTCGTGCCATGCTCGTGCTCATCGCCGTTGGGCTGGCTCTGCTCTGGGCGTCCAGCCTCATGCCGACCGTCAATCTGATCATCGCCGATTCGGTGCGTGCCGTCGGAGTCCTCGTCGCCTACTATTACGGACTCGCGGGCCTGGTCGCCGCGTACGCATTTCGCAAGGAAACACCGTTGCGTTGGCTCTGGTTTTGCGCCTTCCCGGCTTTGAGCGGAATCCTGCTCATCGTGCTCGGAATCTTTGCGACAACGACGTTCGACCCGGTCACCAACGTCGTCGGTATAGGCGGGCTCGTGGTCGGCATCCTGTTCTTTCGTCCACGCCGCTTCGTGGTTGCGCCCGAGGGGTCATAACATGTCCCACGTCAGCAGGCGCTTGTTGGCGAAGTCGTCGTAGACGAGGCGGATAATGTAGGGCGGCTTCTTCGTGATCCAGAAGGTCATCGTATAGTTGCCGGGCTTTGCGCTTTCGACGACCCATGCGCGGATCATGCCGTGCGAGCCTGCGCGCACTGACTCCTGACGCAGCACATGAAAGGATTCGACGGAAAGAACATCGTTGAAGTCGGCGACTGCCGGAAGCGACCCGCTGAAGCCGGCCTTCATCGGCAGTGCGGCAAGGAGGATGCCATAGAGTCCACCGTTGAAATCGTAGACGGGTTCGGAAAGCTCGGCCGCGTTGGGTGTCGCGGTGTCGCTTGGGCTCTTGAGCGTGACCGAAGTCACATGAGAGCCGTTGAACGTCCGCTTGAAAACGGTGCCGTCGATATTGTGCTTTTCGGTGCTGATCGGGGCCAGGGTCTTGGGATCGAAGACATTGATGGTGCTGGACGAGAGACCGTTCAAGAAGGTGATGGCCTGCAGCCGCATGAGCACCTGCCGGCCGTCGACGGTCGCCCACTGCATGTGGTCGGTCCAGATGCCTTCCGGGCGTACCTGGCCATCGGGCAATTTTGCCGTATAGAACCAGGCATTGTTGTAGGGCTGCAGGAACGATCCATCGAGCGTGCCGTCACCGACATGAACGGTGGCGTGCTGGGGCGCGTCGGCGGCAAACGTTGACGAAAAACCAAGTGCACCAATCGCCAGCCCGAGCAGGTACCCGCGCATGTTCATCCTCTCGACGCGAATACTCATGCGTCAGAAGCAAGTTTCCTCCCATCGTCCGTCAATCGCCAGAGTGAGCACCTGCCGCACACGCAGAGTTGATTCCGCGTTGCAGGGCGAAACGGGTCGGCGCTAGACTGGACGAATGCACCACACGAAATTCGGCCGAACCGGCTTGCGCGTTTCCAGGCTCTGCCTTGGAACGATGACGTTTGGACTTCAATGCCACGAACAGGAGAGCATCGCCATTCTCGATGCAGCGGTCGAAGGCGGCATCGATTTTCTCGATACGGCAGATGTCTATCCCCTGGGTGGCGATCGAACGACCGCGGGCCGGACAGAGGAAATCGTCGGCCGTTGGCTAAAGGGCAAGCGTGCGGGCTTTGTGCTCGCCACGAAGTGCGTCGGCCAGATGGGTCCCAAGCCCTGGGATCAGGGCATGTCGCGCAAGCACATTCTCGAGGCTATTGATGCATCGCTGAAGCGGCTGCAGACCGACTATGTCGATCTTTATCAGCTGCACGGCTTTGATCCGAACACGCCGATCGATGAAGCGCTGGAGGCGTTGGACGCGGTCGTCAAATCCGGCAAGTCGCGTTACGTCGGGGTCTCAAACTGGATGGCGCATCGCCTGGCACGCGCGCTCGGCCGCAGCGAAGTGAAGAATCTGGTGCGCGTCGATTCCGTGCAGCCGCGCTACAATCTGCTCTTTCGCACCTTCGAGCGAGACCTGCTTCCCCTCTGCGAAGAGGAGGGGATTGCGGTCATTCCCTACAACCCGCTGGCCGGTGGCCTTCTCACGGGCAAGCACAATCGTGCGGCGCCGCCTGAGCAGGGCACGCGCTTTACCGTCGGGCGGGCGGGCGCGATGTATCAGACGCGCTATTGGCACGAACGCGAGTTCGATACGGTCGAAGACCTGCGCAGCATCGCCAAGGATTCAGGGATGAGCCTGGCTACGCTTTCGGTTCGCTGGGTCCTCTCGAATGGCGCGATTACCGCTCCCATCATTGGCGCCAGCCGTCCCGATCAACTCGCCGACAGTCTTGCGGCCGGTGAAAAAGGCGCGCTCCCCGACGACCTCAAGACAAAGCTCGACGCAATGACTTCGGGTTGGCGCGCCGTAGATGCCGAGCGGTAGCAGAAAAGGACGCTATCGACCGACGCTCCGCGTAAGAAGGTCGTCCGTCACGGTCATCGTGAAGAACGGTTCGCCAGCCGTGGGTGCTTCCGCGATGGCATCGACGAAAGCGGCGCGCGTTTCGGGATCGTCGTAGACCATCTTCTGGGCGAACGCCTTCTGCCAGGTCGGTTCGTCCGGCCATTCGGCATAACCCACAAAGCGCCCGTCGCGATCGCGATGCAGCCGAGAGCCGTAACTGCCGTATTTTTCGGTGATGAGTTCGGTGCCACGCCGCCAGGCCTTGCGAAATTGCTCCTCCTTGCCGGGATGCACCCGCCACCAATACATCGCAACGAACATGAAACTCTCCTTTGGCGACGCGGTCCGTTACTCGTTGGAAATGGCTATTTCCTTTTGGGTGATGAATTCCAGCAGCGCCGGCTGGCCGCGCTCTGTCGCCGCTATGCCGCGTTTCAACGCTGCGACGATATCAGCGGGATCGGTAATGCGCTCGCCGTAGCAGCCGAACGCCTTGGCCATGTCGGCATAGTGACCGGAAATGTCCGTCGACCCATATTTGGCCTGCGAAACCGGCATGATCGGGATCTCGATCGCCATCGAAAAATTGTTGAACAGGATCGACAGAATCGGAATGCGTTCGCGCGCGGCGGTTTCCAGATCCATTCCGGTAAAGCCGATCGCCGCATCGCCCCAAATGTTGATGCAGAGATGGTCTGGCTTGGCGAGCTTTGCGCCCATCGCCAATCCCAAGCCGTATCCCAGCTGCGTGGTCTTGCCCCAGCCGATGTAACTCAAGGGCGTCGTGGATTCCCAGAACGGTGTGATCTGGTCGCGCGGGCTGCCGGCATCGTGCGTGACGATGGTCTTGGTCTTGTCCACCATCCGGTTCAATTCGCTTAACACACGGTATGGATTGATCGGGGTCGCGTCGCTGCGGAGCTTCGGCGCCCACTCCTCCAGCCACGCCTTGCGCAATTCCGTGATTTGAGCAGGAACCGCCTTTCGTGCCTGCGCCTTCGACTTGTCCAATCCGGACATCGCCTGATTGAGGGCTTCCAGAGTCAGCTGGGCATCTCCAATCAAACCGAATTTCGCCGGCACATCTTTATTGAGGTCCTTGGGATCGAGCGTGGCGTGAATGATCGTTTTGCCGGAGGGCATGCCCACTCCGAATCCCGTAAGAGCAAAGCTGCAGCCGATGCCGAGGATCACGTCCGCTTCGGCGAGAAAGCGCTTGACGGCGCGCGGATTGGAACGACCTCCGCTCCCAAGAGACAGGGGATGGTTTTCCGGGAAGGCGCTCTTGCCTTCGATCGAAGTGGTCACCGGAATATTCCAGGCCTCTGCAAGCGCTTTGAGCTCTTTCCACGCTTTGGCGTAATGCACGCCCTGACCGGCGTAGATCACCGGTCGCTCGGCGGAGGCCAACACGTGCGCCGCCTCGGTTACGGCGTGCGGGTCAGGTCCGCTCTTGGCCGCGAAGCTTGGCGTGTATGTCCAACTATCGGGCACGTCTTCGCCCCAGACATCGAGTGGTACTTCGATTAGCACCGGACCGGGACGGCCATTGCGCAATTGGAAAAACGCGCGACGCATGACCTCGGGTACCGCTCTTCCCATCGTCAGTGGCTCGGACCACTTGGTGATGTGCCGCATGTTCAAAGCGGAGTTGAAGTTTGGATAGTAGTGCGCAAGACGCCGGGGATAGCCGCCCGGAATAACCAGAATCGGAACCGATTCTGAAAAGGCTTGAGCGACTCCGCCGAAGGCGTTCTCCGCTCCGGGGCCATGCTGCATGCAGAACACCCCGATCTTGTCGCCGGAGGTCACGCGCGAATACGCATCGGCCATGTGCAAACCGGTGCGTTCCTGTCGCACGATGATGGTGCGGATATTCTCCTCGGCCGCTGCCTCGATCAGGGGATTCACCGGATAGGCGAAAAGAATATCGACTCCTTCGGCCTTCATTGCTTTGGCGATTGCAGTCGCGACTTTCATGT